>Ga0352976_1037548_pt1 | contig 16763 bp, 11 predicted proteins | sample Cowrumrumenfluid_FD_205949 | JGI IMG/M metagenome (GOLD analysis project Ga0352976, IMG submission 205949) | Metatranscriptome of Cow rumen microbial communities from the University of Illinois at Urbana-Champaign, USA - Cow X-1 rumen fluid... | ecosystem: Host-associated > Mammals > Digestive...
TGGGGTTGCTTTGGCAAATATTGTTTTAACAAATATCAGTAAACTTAATTCAGTTGCTAAATTTAGTAATTACAGTACTGATGATATGGGATTTATTCGAGGTCGCTATACAAATGAGGCACCTGTAAAATATCTGATTAATTCTATCTACGGAGAATGCCGCGATACAGAATGTATAATAATTGGAATTACAACAAAAGAAGCTGAGGCAGCTTATCAAGCTTTAAAAAAAACATTGAAGCGATACTGCAAAAGAAAAGGCTTCGAGAAAACAACAATAGAAAAAATCAGCTTTGAAGCAGGTAGTTTCGGATCAGTGATTGATAACATTATTAGTAAAACAAAAAAAGGTGACAGAGTATTCATTGATACTACGGGAGGTTTTCGTGATTCAGTTTATTTGATTATGACGGCTGTTCGTATGCTTGAATTTTCGGAAATAAAACTTGAAAAAGCAGTATATTCTGTTTACAATAAAGATAATCCCAAATTCAATAGAATTGTTGACATAACAAATACTTATAACATGTTCAATCTTATAAATGCTGCTAACAGCTTTACATCTTTTGGAAATTCTTCCGAGCTTGCTTCTTTCTTTGAAAACTCCCATAATGAGGATATTAAGGATATTATCGCAGCTATGAATCAGTTTTCAGAAGAGGTTGCGCTGTGCAGAACATCAAAGCTTAATGGGTTGCTGAAGAACCTGAACGAATCATTGCAGAAATTTCAGACTTTAAACACAGATAAAGAGCAGGAAATTATGTTTATGAGTATTCTTGAGGTTATACAGAAAAAATTCGGTGCGGCTGATGGCAGAAGTATAGATTATATCGATGTGATATTATGGTGTCTTGATAACAAGATGATTCAGCAGGCTGTTACCATATTTGTTGAAAAAATGCCGGAGTTCCTTTATGAAAGTGGAATAGTTCAATATCTCAAAGACTCACATATTAATAATAATTTTGATGAATACTATAACAGGCTTTATAACCGTTTTTTAAAACTGAAAACAAGCGGAACTTTTTCTCCATATCCATTTGCGAATTATCTATTACAGTTGGACAATAATGATGGCAGCCTATATACAAGCATTGCCAATTGTCGGGATTTGACGACTCTTGGGCTAAGCTTACCTAAGGAAATAAGTAAGGGCATTAGAAATTTACTTAGAGTAAGAAACGCATTATTTGATAATAGTAGTAATCCGATGAAAAGGAGAACAAGTGAAGATTTGTTAGTAAGGTTGGATAATAACAAAGTAAGCTGCTATGTTGATTCCGGTATATTTCTTACTGCTGCGCAAACTCCCAGAGAACTATTTGATGAAGTCTTAGAAAATAACCATTACGTTAAAATACTGCAAAAATTAGACGATGGTTCTACACCTTGCATTGATAATGTTTGGCATATGCAGGATATAAATGCTATTGAACATCTCGAAGAAGTGGTAAACGAGAATCGTTTTTATTGTAATGTAAGCAGAGGTTCCTTAGACGACATTAAAAAGATTTTGAGAAGCCTTATTTTTGTAAAACGTTTTATAAGGAACTCTCTTAATCATGCAAGCGAAGATAATAAAGTCGCAGATGAATATAATGAATACTTTGAAAGTAAAGGCTATAATGTTAACTCTGAACTTTCTGTAAAAGAGATTGAATCTATAATCAGAGAGGCAGTTAAGCTAATAAGAAAAATAACTATTTAAATTCAGGAGGATTTATGAAGAAATTTATTATGACCAGCCCTTACCAGCCTAAGGGAAGACTTGAAAAAGGAATTTACAAGGCAGCTGATAATCAGCTTCTTGTTTATGATATTCCCACCAGTTTTCCGATACTTTCTGCTGTTAACGGCTATGTGGAATCAGGAGAAACGATTGAAATAATTACAATCGTTTCAGATTACGATAATGCAAAGTATAACTATGAACTGTTCAAAGAAGAAGTTTCACAGCTTAGCCAAAATAAAGGGTTTAATTACACAATGAAAGCCGTCAGCATTCCGTATGACAATTCAATTAACACGGAGCTTGAATTATTTGGAAAGCTGATTGACTGTACGTCTGATGATGATACTTTATTCGCATGCATTACCTATGGATCAAAGCCTTTTCCGCTTGTTCAAATTATGGCACTTAATTATGCTTATCGTATCAGAAAGAATGTCAGTATCGGGTGCATTGTTTACGGTGCAAAAGATCATAACAACGGGAATATGGAGGTTTACGACATTACATCACTCCTCTACATTGATGAAGCAGTTCGTCTTATGGCAGAACAGAAGATTGAAAATCCTACCGATATGATAAAGAATCTTCTGACGTGAGGTGAAGTATGAGTATGGAGAGAAAAATACAGGAACTTAACGAGTTGATGATGGAGTACTCACAGTTAAAAGATACGTCAGGTAACGAAGCACGATGCTTTGCCCTGAAGAATAGAGCTGTGAGTATTATTTATTCATCTGATTTTTTTAATATGCTAAAAGCTATAGCCAAAAAGATGCTTAAGGGACGTTTCACAAGATATCAAACAGACGAATTTATTACCGAGACTTATATTAAATATTTCGATGAGTATGATTATAAAATATCAGACAATTTTTATAAGTATTTTTTAAAGTACTTATCATATACGATCGGTAATTTATCCAAGAGAGAACACCCAGAATCAATGCCTGAAATCTTTGATAATGAGGGTAATGAGATACTATATACAGATTTGATTGAAGATGACAAACCCGATATTGGTACAACAATAGAAGTAAATCTATTGTTTGGTGAAAATCTTAGTGTAGAAGAAGCAGAGATTCGTGAGAGGTTTTTAGTGTATTACTCGAAACTTATTCCCTGCGTTATGAAAGCCGATGAACACAGAGGAAATAAGAAAAAGTATTATAGTTCCTTTGCAACAGACTTTTATGTTGCTTTATGTAAGTTAAAATTACATATTGAATACCAAATGAATGAACAAGAAGCATTTCATGTAATGGATCTTGGCTTTGCAGATTTTACACTCTCTCAAAATTGCAGGAGTTTTAAGATGATTGAAAAAGTTCCGTTAAAAAAATACTCAGAAATTGGGGTAGATTCGAGGAATTTTGCTGGCGGAGAAATAGAAACACCTTTTAGAAATTGCGTATATTCAGCTTTTTTTGATGTTTCAGATGGTCGTATATCGCAATATAGAAAAAAGTTCTATGGAGATATCGGATTATTAGTCAATGAGGAAGAATAATATGATTACTGCAATTTATGACTGCCGAAGTAAGCAGGAGTACATTTATCGTACAAATAAAATCCGTGAAATTGCTGGTGCTTCTAAGCTGTTGTCGAATGTATATGCCATACTTATCAATGAGACTGGTTTAAACATCATAAACACTTGGAGAGAAGATGCTATTCAGAAGAAACCGTTCAGAAAAGAAGATTTTATAGAATCCGGATATGACGGAGCAGTGATTTATGAAGGCGGCGGAAATCTATATGTGTTATTCAAAGATAAAGACACCTATGTGAAAGCAAATATGGAGTTTTCCAGAAGGCTTCTGGAGATATCGTATTCAGTGAGCATTATAACAGCTTTCGTTGAAACGACTGATAGTTTCAATGATGACCGAGCAAATCTATATTTGCAAAAGGAAAAATCCAAGAAACTTGGAGTGTATTCCGTTACTTGTAATGTTTTGCCTTTTACCCAAACTGACCGGCTTACCTTTATGCCGCTTTCAACAACCGATAAAAAAGAAAATAAAGTAACTTCAGAAGCGTCTCTTAAAAGAAAGGCATATTTTAAATACTACAACAAAGACAGTGAACTAAGTACAGAAGTGCTCGATTCACTTGTTGATGAGAAGGGGAAAGACAGTATTCTCGCCGTTATCTATATTGACGGCAACGACATGGGAAACAAAATAAAAAAGTGTACTGAAGGGAAAGACGACTATGCAGAGTGTGTTACGGCTTTAAGAGAGTTTTCACTTCATACAAACGAATATTTTGTAGAGCGTCCCATTTCCGCTATTGAAAAATGCCTTCAAGCTAAAAATGAAACTGAGAAAGCAGTCATTGAAGAAAATCCCCGGAAGGCTCATAAGTATAGATTGATCATAGGCGGAGGTGATGAAATAACGATTATTTGCCGAGGATGTGATGCTAAAGATGTTGCAGACGCATATTTTCAGGAATTAAACAATACTCCGGAGTTGTCTGTTGGGATACCCAACACTTCTTGTGCGGGAATTGCGTTATTTCATAGCCACGCTCCTTTTGCTGACGTGTACCAGATTGCGGAGGCTTGTTGTGAAATGGGTAAAGAAGAATCTCATAAGCCTGGCAACAATGGGAACTATATAGATTTTCATTACTGTCATTCAGGAATAACAAATGAACTTAAGGTAATTCGTAAACAGCAAGAAGCCGAATATACGTTAAGACCTTATCGCTTAGACGACTTTAAGAAATTTATCCATGTTGGGCAAATATTGCGTTCCGTTGGAAGAAGCAATGTCAAAAGCTTAGGCGAATCCGTTGTAAAGGGTGAGTCGTTCTTCAGATTCGATGTGCAAAGAGTAAGAGCTGGAAAGTATAGCGGTTTCAATGATCTTGCAGATGAGTATTCAGACAATGAAGAACGATTCAAGCGAATGATATATGATGTATCCGTTGTATATGATCTATGGTTCGGAGGTGAAAATAATGCCTGAAATGAGAATAGAACTTATGTCTAATCTTTGCGTTTCCGGCGGCAACGGATATGCATCTGTTATTGACACCGATGTTGTAATTGATCAGCTTGGGATTCCTTTCATTCCAGCGAGACGGCTGAAAGGCTGTTTAAGAGAAGCAGCTGTTTACATATATGGGGAAAACAGTGAAATCATTAAAAGGATTTTTGGCGTACAGGGAGATAAAAAATCTGGTGCCTTGAGTATAGAAAACGCATATATAGAGGAGTATGCCTCGTTTAGTAAAATGTGCGTTGAAAATGGTTTGGCGGCTAGCAGGGTGACAGAATTGTTTACCGATACATATGCATCGACTGCTGTTGAAAATACAGGAGCCGCAAAGGAAAATTCGCTTAGGTTTTTACGGTATGTTTCAAAGAATAAAGCTTGGAATACAAACAAGAATCTTGTTTTCTCTGCAGAGTATGAACTTGATGACGAATATTCCAAAGATTTCAAACGGATATGTAAAGCACTTCGACATATCGGATTTAAAAGAAATCGCGGTTTCGGAAATGTTAAATGCAGTGTTAGAGAGTCTGTAAAAAATAAAAGCGGTTTATGTTTTACTCTCCCGTCAAATTTTGCGGACGATAAAGATTATGTTATAACCTATGCGGTTTCTCTTGATGAATACTTAATGCTTTCATCACAATCAGCAAATGAATCCTTGGATTATATTAGCGGTCAGGCAGTTGTAGGTGCATTTGCCGATAAGTATCTGAAAGTATATGAGGCAGACAAAAACTTCGATGAGTTGTTTTTGAGCGGCAAAGTCAGATTTTCCAATCTGTATATTACTGACAGAAAATATAAAACTTATGTTCCTGTTCCTCCAATATTTGGAAAAACCAAGCAAAGCAGTCAGATCATTGATTTGACTGTAAGCCAAAGAACATCGGAAATTGTTAAGCCTTTGAAAGATGGATATATAAACTCAGATCTTGATGTGAAGAAGCCTTTAACAGAAAGGATTTATCATAATAATCTTGCAGATGCAGACGGCGGACTATATATACAAAATGGCATACAAAAAGATCAGCTTTTTATGGGTACTGTTTCGGGAAAGGGCTTTTACATTAGAATAATTGCAGGGCTGTTGAAAAAAGGGAAGCTTTCGTTTGGAAGGAGTAAAACTGCTCAATATTCAAAGTGTTCTTTGGCAGCAATAAGTATTGAAGAAGTTTCTGATAAAAAAGTACATCTCCAAAAAGGTGACAAAGCAGTTTATTTATTTGAATCGGATACGCTTATACAAAACGAATTTGCCGGAAATTCTGTTTCTGTTGATGAAGTATGTAAGGCTCTGGACATTGATGAGAAGAACTTGCTGCCGGAAAGCGGTCTGAAGTATAAAACGATTTCGGGTTATCTTTCTGTTATCCGTATGCAGCGTCCTCATATAAGGTCAATTGCGGCAGGAAGTGCTCTTGTAGTCGTTTGTGGTGAAGATATAACTCTTGATGAGATTTTATATATCGGTTGCCGCCAAAATGAGGGTTTTGGTAAAGTGAGGGTATTCAAAGCAGGTGAACTTCTTAAGAGTGATCTGCATAATTTAAAAACAAAAGATGATGTTCCCTTAGAATCTCATGATGATATAAAAGAAATGTTTGTCTTGCTTGAAAAAGATGAAAAGATGAGAAATACTGCCGTTTCTTATGCTTTAAGCAAAAAACAAAATTTTCTGAAAGATTGGGGAACGGCATTTATTGGACGTGTAACCCTGATGCTCGAACAATCCTATTCAAAAGATGACTTTTATAAAAGAATTGCTTCAATAAAAGCAAATAGCAAAAGAACAATTGCAGACAAGCTTATTAAAGATGCATTGAAAAATTGGGAAAGTGATCCCGAATACAAAGTATGGAGCAAAGAAAAAGAGTATTTGTTGATTATTTTAACTCTTGCTAAATATTTCCATAAAGAAAAGGGGAATGGCTGAATGACACAACATATTTATTATAGAATTGAAATGCAGCTTGTATCTCCTTTATCGGTCGGAGGCGGTATGAATACAAAAACCGATCACGACATTGTAAGAGGTAAGGACGGCAAACCGTATATTCCTGCCGCATCAATTGCGGGTGTATTTCGACATACACTTGATGATAATGAAGACTTGCAAAAAAAGATTTTTGGTTCACTAACAAAGAACGAAATAAAAAGTAGCAAAGTGATCTTTTATGACGGAATACTTGATACCAAAGAAATTTCAAGCGTTCGCGACAGCGTAAAGCTTAAAAATAAAGTTGGTGTTGACGGAGCCAAATTCGATATGGAAGTAATTGAAACGGGAGCAAAATTTACAACTTATATCGAAATTCCGAAACAAGCAGAAAACATTGATATATACATTGAAAAAATGATAGAAGGTCTTAATAAAAGTGTTCTGCGATTTGGTGCGAAGACATCAAGAGGTTATGGCGCAGTAAAAGTTTTGTCTTTGAAAAAAGTAAAGTTTGATTTTAACAATAAGGCTGATATTGATTTGTGGATTGATTTTGATCTTTATGACGAAAAAGAGTGGAGTAATATAAATGAATATGCTGTTTCCGATGCTCTTGACGGATACATACGAATCAACTTAGAGATTATACAAAACGGAGCTGTTTCTATTCGTGAATACTCTACAGATGTGGGCAGGAACGGTGAAACTTTGCCTGATTACAAGCATATTGCTTTGAGCAATGGGAAAAGCGTTATTCCCGGCACTTCTTGGGCAGGTGCGATAAGGTCGAGATTCTGCGAATTAGCAGGAGAGGCTGCGAGTGATTCTCTTTTTGGTTATGTGATAGAAAAAAAGAAAGATGACGAGGAAAGTGAATTGAATAAAGAGTTGACACAAAAATCGAGGATCATTTTCTCTGAGTCAATAATATCAGATAATACAACTAAAACAATGACGAGAAACTCTATTGACCGGTTCAGCTCTGCAACTAAAGAAACAGCATTGTACACCGAAAGAACTTGTTATAACGGTAGAACAAACTTAGAAATTTTTTTGAAAGATGATGCGACTGATAAAGAGAAAGCTGTACTCGGGGCTGTACTTTTGGATCTGCATAATGGCTTTCTGTCTGTTGGAGGATTAACATCTGTCGGACGGGGTATGTTTCATATTACGGACTTATCTGTTAATGGTAAGAGTAAAATGGATGAACTTAAATCTAACAATGCTGTAATGTTATTGGAGGTGAAAGAATGAAGGATTATATTTTTGAACATGGCATAATAGGCGAGTCAGATATTTATTCGCTTATTGAAAAATATTATCATGATGGCTGCTATGTGTACGCAATACACACCGATAGCTTTTACTGTTCAACGAAACCGAATATTAAATCCAATCATCTTCTTGAACTTAGAATTTTTACAGAAAATGACGAACTGAAATTATACAGGTCAAATATAGGCACAGACTTTAGTTGGCGATATATTGATGACAATGATTTTGAAAATACTTTATCTGGTGAAACCGATGAGTTTTTAAAGGTATTCAAAAATAGGGTTTTCGATGAAGAACATTATCTTGATATAGACACCACAAAATCGCAAGGCACTCATTATACGACTACTGGTGGCGGTGAGTACACTTTACCTTTAGAAAATGCTGAAAAGGTAAAAATAAGAAACTATCTTGAGTATGATAAAAATGGAATTGTTTTTATTTCGGATTTCAGAATTGTAGGATTTATGCAGAAAGGAAATATGAGCAATGGCTGATTATTATAAATGGGTTGAAAAAAAACCACAAGAAAAGTTTATAAATCCATATAGCTTTGTAAGTCTCGGATCCGATGTTGTACGCACCGAGCAGAAAGAAGGAACTCTTACAGGTAAAATAAAGGTTAGTTTGATTGTAAAGACACCGCTTGCAATTCCTGACACTGAAAATGTATCGACAGATAATATCGGGCATAAAACATTTTCTTTTTTCAGAGTTGGGAATGACCCTACTATTCCAGGAAGTCAGCTCAGAGGTATGTTGCGAAGTGCGTATGAAACACTTAGCAATAGTTGTTTTTCGGTAAATAATAATAATATTTTAACAGCCAGGCATGCGAATCCCGGGAATCCGGGAATTATAAAATATGAACAAGGAGCTTGGCGCTTATATGATGCGCGAACAAGCAAAGACTATGACTATGGTAAGGAGATTGATATAAATACATCTGTACGAAGAACCTGGTATACAATTAACGGGAAGAAATTGAAAACAAAGATATTCATAAGTACAGGCAAAGATATTGATTGTGTTAATATTGATAAGGCTATTGAAAACTACAATGAAGTAGTTAAAATATATGATGAACAAACAACCGGCGATAAATCTTTTTCAAGGAAAAAAACTCAGCTGACCTATGGGGTTCGCAAAGACGGAAAATTGTATCCTATATTTTATGAGATCGTTGAGCATGAGGGGGAAAAGTATGTGTATTTCTCACCTGCACAGTTAGGCAGATATGTGTTTGATAATCGGTTGGACAATCTTCTCGGTACACATATTTCTTGTTCAAAACAAGATGAAACCGGTCTGTGTAAGGCTTGTGCATTGTTCGGTATGATTTCCTCAAACAACATAAAAGGTTCTTATGCAAGTAAGCTGCGTTTTACAGACGCACGTGCAGTGCGTTTTGATACACTCGGATATTCCACTTTAAAGGAGCTTTCCGGACCCAAAACAACGTCAGTTGAATTTTACAGTAAAAGACCCACGATAGGTGATTCACAAGCTAAATATTGGACGTATGATTATGCAGTTACTGGTTATAGAAAGCAAAATAAACAGTATATTCCTCAAAAAACGATGTGTTCTGTTGTTATTAGAGGCAGAAAATATTATTGGCATAATCCAAGAGCAGAAAGTGATAGAACGGTTTACAGTATTGATGAGAAAACAAAAAGAAACTGTACATCAGAGCTTTGTAAACCCGAAAGCAGATTTGTTTTTGATATTTTCTTTGAGAGAATTACAGAACAGCAGCTTAAAGAGCTGCTTTGGACTATCACGATAGGAGAAAATGAAGAAAGCAGTTCTCAAATGTATAAGCTCGGTCATGGCAAGCCGTTGGGTTTGGGGAGTGTAAAACTGGTTATTGAAGAAGTACAAATAAGAACATTTAATACGGAATCTTTAGTTTACAAAATCGACACTATAGACCATAATAAAGTAACACAAATGCTTTGCTCTGTACCATTTGACTTAAATGATATCGCTGACAAAAAAGCGTTTGATGAGTTTATGCGTTTAACACAATTTGACGCATTATCGGGTGTAACTAAAAATGGAAAGATTCCGATCTGCTATCCAATTGCCGATGACGGCGAGAACAAGAAGAATTCAAAAGCATCACATCAATGGTTTATTGCTAATCGTTCTATGGGCGAAGGCGGCACTACAACTGCGTGGTCTGTTAAATATACTCTGCCTGCATGTACCAACAAAACACCGGCATTAAAGGCATTAAAGAGAGAGTTGGAAAATAAGTCCGAAAGTTTTAACATGATTAATATTCCCGGATACAAATAAGGCAATACTACAGAGCGGCAAAGTTCGTTTGCTGTGATTCGGACAGCGAATGAATTTTGCCGAAATGTATAAATCTAATGAGAATGGCAACAGACTGAGATTATCGGTTGAGCCTTTATGTGTAATAGAATGGGGGAGTACACTTGCAAATAAAGCTTATATTATACAACAAAGGCATTGTTGATATTCCTGTAAAGTACAATTACTATATACAGTCTGCCATATTTTCTTTATTGGCAGAAAAGGACGATGGATATGCTGCATTGCTGCATGACTCGGCATACGGAGAAAATGGAAGGTATAAGCTTTTTACATTTAGCAGACTTGTAGGAAAAAGCCATTACCATGATAAAAAACTGTACTTTGAGGGTAATATTCGTCTTGAAATCAGAAGTCCGTCTGATGAATTTGTTAATATTTTTTTGGAAGCTGCTATGCAGGTGGGTAAGTTTAGAATAGACAGACACACTTTTAAAATAAAAAAGGTCGTTGGGCTTGATTATCGAATTGCAGAAACACCAATAAAAATCAGAACAGTAACACCTATTATTGCAAAAGAGCAAACTCAAGATAAAAAAATAATATATTTTGAACCAAATGATATTAGGTTCAACACTAAAATACGTGAGGCTTTTGAGAACAAATACGAAGCTTGTTTTGGTGAAAGACCGAAAAGTTCGGTTGATATTCTCTGTCTTGAACCGCCTGTTCATGTAGTTACAAATTATAAAGGAATATGGATAAACGCTTATCACAGTTATTTCCGACTAAACGGTGAACCCGAATATTTGCAGTTCCTTTATGATGTAGGACTTGGAGCGAGAACTTCTCAGGGTTTTGGAATGTTTGATGTAGTGGAAAACAATTAATAATACCTTACCAATATGGGATTGATACGTTAGAGGCTTTCTGAAATGTGTCTTATTGACGTATAAGGAATTGTTTCACCTTACCAATATGGGATTGATACACGTTTGTTAACACTGCTGTAATTGTATATACTATTATGTTTCACCTTACCAATATGGGATTGATACATACTTTATCGATTTCTTGCTCCACCATCTTCCAAGTTTCACCTTACCAATATGGGATTGATACTTTGAAGAACTAATTATTCTTCGGTTTTAGTGGTTAGTTGTTTCACCTTACCAATATGGGATTGATACAAATACCTTTGTATTTGCTTTTACTTCATGCGTGCATTGCGGTTTCACCTTACCAATATGGGATTGATACAGAACTTACATGTCCAGTAGTACTGCTGTTCAGAAAGGTTTCACCTTACCAATATGGGATTGATACTTTTATCCACTATGTGTGTTCTTGTGCCTTCTTCATCCAAGGTTTCACCTTACCATTATGGGATTGATACGTATATTGCCAAGCATACCTTTTACTTCTGTTGTGTTTGATTACACCTTACCATTATGGGATTGATACAACAATAGCTAACTAACATTGATACATTTACTCTTGGAAAAATTACACCTTACCATTATGTGATTGATACATTGGTGTCAATAAAATTTTGAATTTACAAAACATCGAGTAATTACACCTTACCATTATGGGATTGACACTGTCTGCAATGAAATTGTACGGATATTCCTTCTTGTTCGTAATATGACACCTTACCATAATGGGAGAAAAACAATAAAAAATCTTGTTAAAGAAAAAATTTGCAATAGAAGTCTTGTGTTGTTGTAATTCTATTTGATTTGCTCAAACTTCAATTATTTATGTGAAAAGTCTTATAAGATTTTAAGTTGGCAAAAAAAACCGTCGAGGATTTTTGGCTTGTTTCCTGTGTTTTTCGGTATTTTTCTGTTTATTTTATGTAGAAAAATGCTGTTTTTACTCGTTTTAGGGGTAAAAAAGCCGTCGATCTCAGACTAATATTTTTGGTTTTCAAAAACATAGGATTTAAGCCATTTTTTCGGGGTGTCATAAAAAACATCGACGGTAAAAATGTCCCTTGACAGAGTACTGTTTTTCTGATACAATCAAATAAACCGCATGATTGCTGTTGTTTCACCTTACCAATATGGGATTGATACCAATTAGCTAAAGATGTCGTTATTTACGTGGTTTACCGTTTCACCTTACCATTATGGGATTGATACCCTATTATTTACCCTGTTTTTGCAACCCGACTACTAGTTTCACCTTACCAATATGGGATTGATACGAGAAGATTATTATGCTACGGTCTTGCAGATAGTGGGTTTCACCTTACCAATATGGGATTGATACATGATGCGACCCCTGCCACAATTGTTGCTTTTTTAAGTTTCACCTTACCAATATGGGATTGATACTCGCCTCGTATATACATTTCACCACTTTCCGAATAATATCATTATGTTTCACCTTACCAATATGGGATTGATACAAGAGCAACTCCCAGAAGTACGATGAGAGTAAAAGCTGTTTCACCTTACCAATATGGGATTGATACTTTAGCTATTACATCAGATGTATTTACAGACTGACGTTTTGGTGTGAAAGTTTCACCTTACCAATATGGGATTGATACAACATAATGCTTTAACATGGTAGTCCTCCTAATCATTCAGCTTGTGTTTCACCTTACCAATATGGGATTGATACTTTTTCCTTCCCAAACAATTTTAACAGACTGAAAAAAGGTTTCACCTTACCAATATGGGATTGATACGTTTTTCTGTCGCCTCGATTTTTTTGTTTGAAAATAACATAGTGTCCTCTCGTTTCACCTTACCAATATGGGATTGATACTGTCATTGGTCTGATTGATTCCGGTCCAATCTGTAAATCTCGGACTATCCTTGATGTTTCACCTTACCAATATGGGATTGATACTAATCTAACACCAGATTACTCAATTATTTCTCCATCTTTGTTATTACACCTTACCATTATGGGATTGATACGTAACGCTATTAAAACAAGTTCCAAAGTTTTATTGTATATTACACCTTGCCATTATGGGATTGATACAATCGTCATAGTGGCTCGAGATTACATATTTTACGTGATCCGCAATTATTACACCTTACCATTATGGGATTGATACACTTATGATATCAGATTTCAGAGAAACTACGGGTCTCAAAGTTTCACCTTACCAATATGGGATAATAAAATTAAAACTAAAGCGAGATGAAATAAGATATGATTTCTGATATTACAGTAGAAATTATTGAATCAGACAATGTAAAAACAGCTTTAGATTATCTTCTGCAAAAACCTGACAGTTGCGGTACTGACGGAATGTATTTATCTCAGCTTCCTGACTATTTAAAATTTAATCAGGAAATATTGTTGACATCAATTAAAGACGGAAACTATGAACCGGGAATTGCTGAAGAAGCAGAGTATCTTAGAAAAACCGGTAAAAAGAGAAAAATTACTAAGCTTACTTCGTTAGATCGACTTGTTTTGCGAATGATATATCAAGTTTTGAATAACTATATATCTACCTCATTTTCCCAAAATAGTTATGCTTATCGTGAAAATGTAGGGGTAAATGATGCTGTTGAACAAATCAGAAAATTTATTTCTTCAGGTTCAAAATTTGTAGCGGAAATTGATTTGAAAGATTTCTTTACTCATATAAATCATAATTTACTTATACAAAACCTTCTGTCTGCAAATATAGATGCTAAAACAATCTTGTTAATACAAAAATTCTTAAAAATGAAAGTAAGAAAAAGGATTATTCCATAACTACTTTAAATGAGGGAATTATACAAGGAAGCTCATTAAGTCCGCTATTGAGCAATTTATATCTAACCGAATTTGATCACTTTCTTGATACACAAAATATAAAATATGTAAGATTTTTGCAGAAACGTATGAAAAAGCATTAGAGCTATATAATATTGCAATAGATTATTTAACTTCAAAATCTTTATTATTAGTTTCGGAAAATAAAAGCGGTATATTTAAATCAGAGAATCGTATTTACTTCGGTTATGAATTTTATAAAAAGAAAAACGATATTTGTGTTCGTAAGAAAACCAGAGATATAACCAAACGATTTAGTTCATGGAATTCATCTTCAATCAGTTTTCATGACAATAACTATCACTTGATTAACAATGGTATTTTAACACGGAAAGATTTCTCAATTTTATTTGAGAATATGGATAAGAAAATGTATATCCCTGTTGAAACAACTGATTCAATAGCGATTCATTCCAATATTACACTTTCAAGCGATTTTATAAAATTTGCAAATTCAAAAGCTCTTATAATTTCTTTTTTTGATGAATATGGAAATTATATAGGAGGTTTTTTCCCCGAAAAACAAAAAAGAAGTGTAAAATGTACATTAATGCAGTCAATTATTTATATGGATACAGAAAAAAGACTTTCCTTAGCTAAAAAGATTATTATTGCGGGAACTCATAATATACTGAGCAATGTTCGATACTACAACCGACGAATTACAAACGATACATTGAAAAAACAAAGTTTTAAGATCTCAGAATATATGAAAAAAATGAAAAATGCCAGCAACATCTCTGAACTTATGCTTAATGAAGCGAGAATGAGAGAAGAATACTTTTTGTGTTTTGACATTATAATACAAGATATAAATTTTAAATTTGAAAAGCGCTCTCGCAGACCGCCGCGTAATGAAGTTAATTCGATGATAAGCTTTGGAAATGTATTACTCTACAACCATATTTCTGAAGAAATAAGAAAAACTGCATTAGATATACGTATTTCATTTCTTCATTCGGCAAATCGCAGAAATGAAAGTCTTAATTTGGATATAGCTGAAATTTTCAAACCCATTATTGTTGATAGAGTTATTTTTTCGTTAATCAATAAACATATGATACATACAGATTCTCATTTTTACGTTACCGACACCGGAGGAGTATTTTTAAATAAACCAGGAAAACGAATCTTTTTAAATGCATTTGAAGAGAAGTTGCATCAATATATAACGATTGGCGATAGAAAAATTACATATAAAAAATTAATTCAGGACGAAATTCACAAAATCTTAATTCATATCACCGATAATGTTAAATATATAGCTTATAAATATTAAGTAGGCGATACAATATGTTTATTATTTTTACATATGATGTCAACAGAAAAAGAGTTAAAAAGGTCATGACGATATGCCGTAAATACTTAAACCATAGACAAAATTCTGTTTTTGAGGGGTATATAACCGAAGCAAAACTAAATCGTCTTAAACAAGAGGTAGAAAAAGTTATAGATACAAATAAGGATTCAGTTTGCATTTACAAACTTGGCAGTACAAAGTACGCTTCAATAGAACAAATAGGAATGTCCAAAGTTTTCGATAATATTATATAAAAAATACCGTCGAGGATTTTTGGCTTGTTTCCTGTGTTTTTCGGTATTTTTCTGTTTATTTTATGTAGAAAAATGCTGTTTTTACTCATTTTAGGGGTAAAAAAGCCGTCGATCTCAGACTAATATTTTTGGTTTTCAAAAACATAGAATTTAAGCCAATTTTTCCAGATGCCATAAAGAACATCGACGGTAAAAATGCCCCTTGACAGAGTACTGTTTTTCTGATACAATCAAATAAACCGCATTATTACAGTGATTACACCTTACCATTATGGGATTGATACTCAATCCGAAGGTTAAAGTAGTCCGCTAGGAAACACATTACACCTTACCATTATGGGATTGATACTTGAGGGCAGGAACCCATCATGAAATGTAGGCTTATTACACCTTACCATTATGGGATTGATACATATCTCTTGATTTTAAAATGTCCTTTATCTCATCTTATTACACCTTACCATTATGGGATTGATACTTGTTTGCACTAGCAATCAAACATATGCAATCATCGAATGATTACACCTTACCATTATGGGATTGATACTTTTTTACAGCTGTTTCTACTGATGTTGCTGTTGCCTCTGATTACACCTTACCATTATGGGATTGATACCATACGTGGTTTTCGAATCTTTTTGTCCAGCGACAACGTATTACACCTTACCATTATGGGATTGATACAATTTCTCAGAAAAATTGGTTCCGTCCAGAGTTCCGTTTGCATTACACCTTACCATTATGGGATTGATACACTACCACTCTCCTTAATTCTCTGCATTGCATACTCCTTTGCCCGCTCGGATTACACCTTACCATTATGGGATTGATACTCTCAGCAGCTCAGCTATTTTTGCAATAAAAACTGAGTTTGTCAGCTTTCCTTTTAAATATTACACCTTACCATTATGGGATTGATACGTTTGGACATATTTGTATTCGCACGAGGAGATGGAACCATTACACCTTACCAATATGGGATTGATACTAAAAAGCGAAATATTTCTTTGAAGAGCTTGCTGATATTACACCTTACCATTATGGGATTGATACTTTCTACGTCCCAAGAAAAAACGTATCCCCTCAATCCCCCGGCGTAATAATAACACTAAACTCCCATGGCATCAAACACCATGGGAGTTACTCTAACAAGCTATATGGACTAAATTAGACC
>Ga0352976_1022681_pt1 | contig 16598 bp, 28 predicted proteins | sample Cowrumrumenfluid_FD_205949 | JGI IMG/M metagenome (GOLD analysis project Ga0352976, IMG submission 205949) | Metatranscriptome of Cow rumen microbial communities from the University of Illinois at Urbana-Champaign, USA - Cow X-1 rumen fluid... | ecosystem: Host-associated > Mammals > Digestive...
TGAAGTTCCCCGAACCTGTGATTAGTCTGGCTGTCGAGCCGCTGACGCAGGCTGATATGGACAAACTCACCAACGCGCTCATCAAACTGGCCGAGGAGGATCCCACCTTCCGCGTCAAAACCGATGAGGTGTCGGGACAGACCATTATCAGCGGTATGGGTGAGCTGCATTTGGATATCATTATGGACCGTCTGCGTCGTGAATTCGGCGTGGAGGTGAACCAGGGTCGTCCTGAGGTGGCCTACAAAGAGGCAATCACCACGACGGTACAACACCACGAGATTTACAAGAAACAGACGGGTGGCAAGGGTAAGTTTGCCGACATCCTGTTTGAGATTGGTCCCGCCGACGAAGGTTTTATCGGACTGCAGTTTGTCAACGAGGTCAAGGGTGGCAATATTCCCAAAGAGTATATGCCTGCCATCGAAAAGGGCTTCAAGGAGGCGATGCAGAATGGTGTGTTGGCCGGTTATCCGATGGACAGCATGAAGGTGCGTGTCATCGACGGTTCGTTCCATCCGGTCGACTCCGATCAGCTGTCGTTCGAGCTCTGTGCCAAGATTGGTTTCAAGACGGCGTGTCGCAAAGCCAATCCGGTGCTGCTCGAGCCGATTATGAAACTAGAGGTGCTGACTCCCGATGCGTATGTGGGCGATGTGACGGGCGACCTGAATCGTCGTCGCGGCGTACTGGAAAACATCTCCGCCAAGGTGGGTGTCCAAGCCATCCATGCCAAGGTGCCGCTGGAGCAGATGTTCGGCTATGTGACTTCGCTTCGCACCATCACTTCCGGCCGTGCCAACTCCACCATGGAGTTCTCCCACTATGCTGAGGTGACGCGCGAACAGCAGGAAGCTATTCTTAAGAACAAAAGTAATTATTAATAATAAAAAACTATTAACCGTGAGTCAAAGAATTCGCATCAAACTCAAATCTTACGATCACAATTTGGTAGACAAGTCTGCCGAGAAGATCGTAAAGACCGTCAAAATGACGGGTGCAGTGGTGAATGGACCCATTCCGCTGCCGACCAACAAGAAAATCTTCACCGTTAACCGTTCCACGTTCGTTAACAAGAAGTCCCGCGAGCAGTTCGAACTCAGTTCCTACAAGCGCTTGATGGATATCGAGATTAACGATCGCGCCAAGACGATTGACGCGTTGATGAAACTCGAACTCCCCAGTGGCGTTGAGGTCGAAATCAAGGTCTGAAACTATCCTCAGCCAATGCCTTCATTCGTGTAGGTAAGCTGAATTGTCTAACAACTTATAGATCCAAACTAAAATGTCAGGATTATTAGGAAAGAAAATCGGTATGACTAGCCTTTTTGATGCCGACGGTAAGCAGATACCGTGCACAGTGATTGAGGCTGGTCCTTGTGTCGTTACACAAGTGAGAACAATCGAGAAGGACGGCTACGAAGCCATTCAGCTTGCTTTTGGCGAGCAGAAGGAGAGCCGTACCAGCAAACCCATGCGTGGCCATTTCGCCAAGGCGAACACCACCCCCAAACGCTATCTTGCTGAGTTCACCCGTTTCGAAGAGGGTCACAAGAAAAAGTATGGTGAGGTGTTGACGGTCGACGTGTTCCAGGAAGGCGAGTTTGTCGACGTGGTCGGCACCTCCAAAGGTAAGGGCTTCCAGGGCGTCGTGAAACGTCACGGCTTCAACGGTGTCGGTGACAAGACCCACGGTCAGCATGACCGTCTCCGCGCTCCGGGTTCGGTGGGTGCATCTTCGTATCCCTCGCGCCTGTTCAAGGGCCTGCGTATGGCTGGTCAGACGGGTAACCATCGCGTCAAGATCCAGAACTTGCAGGTTGTCAAGATTATCGCCGAGAAGAATTTAATGTTAGTTAAAGGTTCTGTACCGGGACCCAAAGGTTCAATTTTAAAACTTGAAAGATGGAGTTAAAAGTTTATAACGTCAAAGGTAGCGAGACCGGTAGAACCGTCAACCTGGAGGATTCTATCTTCGCCATTGAGCCCAACGATCACGCCATCTACCTGGCTTGCAAGCAGTATCTGGCCGACAATCGTCAGGGCACCCATAAGAGTAAGGAACGTTCGGAGAACGCCCACAGCACCCGCAAACTGAAACGTCAGAAGGGTACCGGCGGTGCTCGCTCCGGCGATTTGAAGAGCCCCGTTTTCGTCGGTGGTGGTCGTATCTTCGGACCCAAACCCCGCGACTACCGCTTCAAACTCAACATCAAACTGAAACGTTTGGCCCGCCGTTCGGCTCTCACCTATAAGGTGAAAGACAGTGCGTTGACCGTTGTCGAGAACTTCTCGTTCGATGCTCCCAAGACCAAACAGATGGTTGAGGTGCTCAACAATCTTAAGCTGAATGAGAAAAAATCGCTCTTTGTGCTTGAGAATCAGAATAATTTCGTATCTTTGTCTGCCCGTAACATCCCGAACGTTAAGGTTGTAACGGTCTCGAGCCTAAATACTTATGACATTATTAACGCTGCTAATATTGTTATTTGTGAGGGTGGTTTGACCGAGATTAACCGCGTTTTGGCCGGCAAGTAATCGAGTGCGTAACATAGATTAAGAAAGTTTAACCATGAATATCTTAGTAAAACCTCTGATTAGCGAAAAAATGACCCGTCTCACTGAGGCGGCAGCCGCTCCCGCGCTGACCCGCATCCAGCGGAAGAAGGGCAAGGAGCTTGCTCCGGCTCATAACCGTTACGGTTTTGTCGTTATCAAGAGCGCCAACAAAATCGAGATCAAGAAAGCTGTTGAGGCTTTCTACAATGTGAAGGTTATCGATGTCAACACCATGAACTATTCGGGCAAAAGCAAGTCTCGCTACACCAAGGCGGGCTTTATCTCGGGTAGAACCAACGCTTTCAAGAAAGCCATCGTCACGTTGGCTGAAGGCGACGCCATCGATTTCTACAGCAATATCTAAAACGAGTCTTTCACTATAGTTTAAGTCCACTGATAAGTGACTAAAAAGAATTAAAATGGCTTTAAAAAGAATTAAACCGACAACCCCGGGCCAGCGTCGCAAAATCGTCGTCACCAACGATGATATTACCGCAACAAAGCCCGAAAAAAGTTTGGTGTACGGCCTCCGCAAGTCTGGCGGTCGTAACAACCAGGGTAAGATGACCATGCGCTACATCGGCGGTGGTCACAAACAGCTCTATCGTTTGATCGACTTCAAGCGCAACAAGGATGGTATCCCCGCAGTCGTCAAGACCATTGAGTACGACCCCAACCGTTCTTCGCGTATCGCACTGGTGTGCTACGCCGACGGTGAGAAGCGATACATCCTCGCTCCGCAGGGACTGAAGGTTGGACAGACTGTCATGTCTGGCACGGGCGCTGCTCCCGAAGTGGGCAACACCCTCTCGCTGGCCGAGATTCCTTTTGGTACCCTCATCCACAACATCGAGTTGCGTCCCGGTCAGGGCGCCAAGATGGTGCGTTCGGCTGGTGCCTACGCTCAGTTGATGTCGCGCGACGACAAGTATGCTATCATCAAGATGCCCAGCGGCGAAATGCGCATGATTCTTCAGGCTTGCCGCGCTACGGTAGGTATCGTTTCCAATCCCGAGCACAACCTCGAGGTGGGTGGTAAGGCCGGTCGCAGCCGTTGGCTGGGTCGCCGTCCGCGCAACCGCGGCGTTGTCATGAACCCTGTCGACCACCCGATGGGTGGTGGCGAAGGCCGTCAGTCTGGTGGCCACCCGCGTTCGCGCAAGGGTATCCCCGCCAAGGGTTACAAGACACGTGCTCCGAAGAAACAGTCGAGCAAGTACATTGTCGAAAGGAGAAAGAAGTAACATTGTGTAAGTCGAACGCAGCATAAAACTGCCGCGACGCGACAATGTCACAGAAGCATGAAGTAATTAAGTAAAAAGAAGAAACAATGAGTCGTTCATTAAAGAAAGGTCCGTATATCTTCCACAAATTGGAGAAGAGAGTTATCGAGGCTCAGCAGTCGAACAAGAAGGTCACCATCAAGACCTGGTCCAGAGCATCCATGATTTCTCCCGACTTCGTAGGCCAGACCATTGCTGTCCACAACGGCAATAAGTTCATCCCGGTCTATGTGACGGAGAACATGGTGGGACACAAACTCGGCGAGTTCGCCCCGACCCGCATCTTCCGCGGTCACGCCGGATCAAAGGACAAAGGCAAGAAATAAGGAGTTGCCGCAACATTAAAAGAAAAGTACAATGGGACGTAGAAAACATAATAGTGCCGAAGCACGTAAAGAAGCCAACAAGACACTCTTTGTGGCTAAATTGATGAATAATCCCACTTCGCCTCGCAAAACGCGCCTCGTCGCCGATCAGATTCGTGGCGTCGACGTGGACAAAGCGCTGGGTATTCTCCAATACAGCCCCCGCGAGTCGGCTCCCAAGCTGCGTAAACTCTTGCTCAGCGCCGTCGCCAACTGGCAGGCCAAGAACGAGGGTCGTCGTATGGAAGACAGCCAGCTCTATGTGAAACAGATTATGGTTGACGAGGGTCGCACCATGAAGCGTATGCGCACCGCCCCCCAGGGTCGTGGTTATCGCATCCGCAAACGCAGCAATCACATCACCCTCATTCTGGGCAGCCGCGTTGACGAGGCCCCCCAGCAGCCGACCGTAAAAGAAGAAACTAAATAATCAATAAGAAGAATCGCAAACAATGGGACAAAAAACTAACCCTATTGGTAACAGATTAGGTATCATCCGCGGATGGGACTCTAATTGGTATGGCGGAAGAAAATTCGAGCAGAAACTTGTTGAGGACGACAAGATTCGTAAGTACCTCAATGCTCGTCTCGCCAAAGCCGGTATTTCCAAGATTTACATCGAGAGAACACTGAAACTCCTCACCGTGACTATCAACACGGCTCGTCCGGGTCTGATTATCGGCAAGGCCGGTTCGGAAGTCGACAAGCTGAAAGAAGAGTTGAAGAAACTCACCGGCAAGGAAGTGCAGATCAACATCTCCGAGGTGAAACGCCCCGAGATGGATGCCGTTTTGGTGGCTCAGAATATCGCCAAACAGATTGAAGGCCGTGTTCAGTATCGTCGCGCCATCAAGAACGCTATCTCCTCCACGATGCGCATCGGCGCCGAGGGCATCAAGGTCTCGGTTTCAGGTCGTATCGGTGGCGCCGAGATGTCGCGTACGGAGCATTATAAAGAGGGTCGTACCCCGCTCCATACCCTGCGTGCCGATATCGACTACGCACTGGCTGAGGCGCATACCACCTATGGCCGCATCGGTGTCAAGGTTTGGATCTGCCGCGGAGTCATCTATGGCAAGCGCGAACTGGTTTCGACGACTGTCGGTGGCCAGCAGAAGGACTATCGCCCGTCGATGGGTGGTGACCGTCGCTCGGCCAACGGTGGCCAGCGCCGTCGCTCCAATGGCAACAGAAATTTCAACAAGTAAGTAGTGAACGAAAGATTCCACCCCAGTGGCATCCGCCGCTAAGATGGAAATCAGTCACGGGTCAACAAAAAAGAATATAAGCAATGTTACAACCTAAGAAAACAAGATACAGAAAGCAGCAAAAGGGTAAAATTAAAGGCAATGCTTTCCGCGGTCACGAGTTGGCTTTTGGAACATTCGGAATTAAATCCCTTGAAACCTGTTTCATCACAGGACGCCAAATAGAGGCTGCTCGTCAAGCTGTAACACGTCACATGAAACGTGAAGGTCAGATTTGGATTCGCATCTTCCCCGACAAGCCCATCACCAAGAAGCCGAATGAGGTCCGTATGGGTAAAGGTAAGGGTGCTCCCGAGTACTTTGTCGCTCGTGTGATGCCGGGAACCATTCTCTTCGAATGCGAGGGTGTGCCGATGGATATCGCCAAGGAGGCTCTCCGTCTCGCCGCTCAGAAACTTCCTATTTCCACCAAGTTCATTGTCCGCAGAGACTATATCGAAGAATAAAAAGGAGAAACAGCTATGAAAAATCAATTAGTCTTAAAAGAGATTTCGACTGCCGAATTGAGAGAGAAACTCGACACCGAACGCGACATGTATCAGAAGATGCTGCTGAACCACGCCGTCTCTCCGCTCGAGAACCCGAACAAAATCAAAGAAACTAGAAAAAATATTGCCCGCTACCTCACCGAACTTCGCGCTCGTGAAATAGCCGAACAAAAATAGTGATTGGCAATCGGTAAATTTATTCAGACATGGAAAGAAATTTAAGAAAAGAAAGAATCGGTGTCGTGGTCAGCAACAAAATGGACAAGTCCATCGTCGTTCTCGTTGAGCGTAAGGTGAAACACCCGATGTATGGCAAGTTCGTTAAAAAGTCTACCAAGCTGATGGCCCACGACGAGAAAAATGAATGCACTATCGGAGACACCGTGCGCATCATGGAAACCCGTCCGCTTAGCAAGAATAAGTGCTGGCGCCTCGTCGAGATTATCGAGAAGGCGAAGTAATGCCCCGTCAAGTTAGGATGAAGACTCTCAAACTGTAAAATAAGAAAAGCAAAATGATACAGCAAGAAACAAGAATGACCGTTGCCGATAACAGTGGTGCCAAGAGCGCCCTCTGTATCCGCGTGCTGGGTGGCACCAAGAAACGTTATGCCACCGTCGGCGATACAGTGGTTGTCGCTATTAAGGATGCCCTCCCTTCCGGCAACATTAAGAAAGGAGCAGTCTCCAAAGCAGTGGTGGTCCGCACCAAGAAAGAGATTCGTCGCAATGATGGCTCGTACATCCGCTTCGACGACAATGCATGCGTGCTGCTGACCGCCGCAGATGAGTTGCGTGGCACCCGTATCTTCGGACCCGTCGCCCGCGAACTCCGCGAGAAACAGTTTATGAAAATTGTCTCTTTGGCTCCTGAAGTATTGTAGAATATTAAAAGAAACAGAAATGAAATTGCACGTCAAGAAAGGGGATATGGTCCAGGTGATTGCCGGCGACGACAAAGGCAAGATCGCCAAGGTCCTGAAAGTATACCCCGAAAAGAACCGCGCCATCGTCGAGGGTGTCAACGTGAACAAGAAGCACACCAAACCCAATGCCAAGCACCCGCAGGGCGGCATCGTGGAGCAGGAAGCCTCGATTCATATCTCCAACCTGATGCTGGTTGAAGGCAAGACCCCGACTCGCACTGGTCGTAGAATCAATGAGAAAACTGGTAAATTAGTTCGCTATTCTAAAAAATCTGGAGAGGAGATTTAATCATGACTTACATTCCCACTTTAAAAACGAAGTATAAAGAGGAGATTCTTCCTGCTCTGAAAGCGGAGTACGGATACAAGACTGTCATGCAGTGTCCTCGCCTGAAAAAGATTACGTTGAACCAGGGTCTCGGCAAAACCGCTATCGCCGACAAGAAAGTCATCGACAAGGGTATCGAGGAAATGACGCTCATCGCCGGTCAGAAGGCTGTTGCCACCAAGTCCCGCAAGGATATCTCCAACTTCAAACTGCGTAGAGGTATGCCCATTGGCGTCCGTGTCACGCTGCGTGGCGACCGCATGTATGAGTTCCTGGAGCGCCTGATTACCGCTTCGATTCCCCGTATCCGCGACTTCCGCGGTATCAACGACAAGGGTTTCGACGGTATGGGCAACTATACCTTCGGTATCTCCGAGCAGATTATCTTCCCCGAGATCGACATCGACAAGATCGACAAGATTCAGGGTATGGACATCACCTTCGTCACGTCGGCCAAGACGGACAAGGAGGCCATGTCGCTGCTCAAACAGTTCGGTATCCCCTTTAAGAATCAACAAAAATAATACATAGATGGCAAAAGAATCAATCAAAGCAAGAGAGCGCAAAAGAGCGAAGATGGTGGCCAAATATGCTGCCAAGCGCGCTGCTCTGAAGGAAATTGTCCGCAAGGGTGAACCCGAAGAGGTTGAGAAAGCAGTCATCGCACTGCAGAAACTGCCGAAGAATTCCTGCCCTATCCGTATGCACAACCGTTGCCAGCTCACCGGTCGTCCTAAAGGATATATGCGTCAGTTCGGTATTTCGCGTATCAACTTCCGCGAGATGGCTTTGGCCGGTCTCATCCCTGGTGTCAAAAAGTCCAGTTGGTAAAATCAATTAGTAATCTGGTAGTTTTGCAAGTTGGCATAACACCCAAAACTACAAAGCTTTAAATCAAGAAAACAATATGGTAACTGATCCTATCGCAGATTATTTGACCCGTATGCGCAACGCCATCGCGTCGAAGCATCGTGTTGTCGAAATCCCTGCATCGAAAATTAAAAAGGAGATCACCAAGATTCTCTTTGAGAAGGGTTACATCCTGAACTACAAGTTCCAGAACGAGGATTCCCACAATCAGAGCATCAAAATCGCTCTCAAGTATCACCCCGTCACCAAAATTTCGGCTATCTCCGAACTCAAGCGCGTCAGTAGTCCTGGTCTGCGCCGTTATGTGTCGGTAGAGGATATGCCCCGCGTCCTCAATGGTCTCGGTATCGCTATCGTGTCGACCTCCAAGGGTTTGATGACCGACAAGGAGGCCCGCTCGCTGAATGTGGGTGGTGAAGTTATTTGTTACATCAGCTAAAAGGAGGAGATCAGAATTATGTCAAGAATAGGTAAAATGCCCATCCACCTGCCCAAGGGCGTGGAAGTTAAGGTGTCTGATGACAATGTGCTTACCGTTAAGGGTCCTCTCGGAGAGCTCTCTCAGCCTGTCAACGCTGCTATCACGATGAAGGTGGAGGATGGTATCCTCGCTTTCGAACGTCCCTCCGATTCCAAGGAGCACAAGGCCATGCACGGTCTCTATCGTGCCCTCGCCGCCAATATGGTGAAGGGTGTCTCCGAAGGTTTCAAGACCGTTCAGGAGGTGATTGGCGTCGGTTATAAGGTTCAGGCCACTGGCAATGTGATGGAGATGGATCTGGGTTACTCCCACAAGATTTTCTTCGAGCTGGCTCCCGAAATCAAGGTGGAGACGGTGACGGAGAAGGGTAAGAACCCCATTATCACCATGACCTGCTGCGACAAGCAGATCCTGGGACAGGCAGCCGCCAAGATTCGTTCGCTGCGTAAACCTGAGCCGTACAAGGGCAAGGGTATCCGTTTCGCTGGTGAAGAAATCCGTAAGAAGGCAGGTAAGGCTGCGGCCAAATAATAGTTAACCATTAAGCGGCATCTGGATGCAGTGGCTTGACGCACCGTCAAAAAGGATTGTATCGTAGAACCGCTAAGCCAAAGCAAAGTAATATGGCAACAAAAAAAGATATAAGAAGAACCAAGATTAAATTCCGCATCCGTCATAAAGTGAGCGGTACTGCTGAAAAACCCCGTCTCTCTGTGTTCAGAAGCAACAAGGAGATTTACGCTCAGGTAATTGACGACGTCAAGGGTGTCACCCTCGCCGCCGCCTCTTCGTTGGAGAAGAGCTTCGAGAAGAGTGGCAACAAGAGCGAAGTGGCTGCTAAGGTCGGCAAACTCATCGCCGAGCGTACGATGGCAGCTGGTATCAATAGCGTGGTGTTTGACCGCAACGGTTATCTCTACCACGGTCGTGTTAAATCGTTGGCTGACGCAGCCAGAGAAGGTGGTCTTAAATTCTAACAAGTCATGGCAGAAGTAAACGTTAAAAGAGTAAAATCAAGCGATATTGAGTTCAAAGAGCGCCTTGTTGCGATCAATCGCGTAACCAAGGTCACCAAGGGTGGTAGAACGTTCAGTTTCTCCGCCATCGTGGTCATCGGCAATGAAGATGGCGTGGTGGGTTACGGCTTGGGTAAAGCCAAGGAGGTGCAGGCTGCTATCCAGAAGGGTGTCGACGACGCCAAGAAGAATCTGGTGCGCGTCCCCGTGCTGAAAGGCACGCTTCCTCACGAGCAGAGTGGCAAGTATAGCGGTGCCCGCGTGTTCCTGAAACCCGCAGCTCCCGGTACCGGTGTTATCGCCGGTGGTGCTATGCGTGCTGTCCTCGAGAGCGTCGGTGTGAAGGACGTGTTGGCCAAGTGCAAGGGTTCCTCAAATCCCCACAGTGTGGTCAAGGCTACGATCAACGCCCTGCTGCAGATGAAGGATCCGTACATGGTCGCCCAGCTGCGTGGTATTACCCTGGATAAAGTGTTTAACGGTTAATGGATAGGAGATAATAAACATGGAAAAACTGAGAATCAAACAGGTCAGAAGTATTATCGGTCGTCCTGAACGTCAGAAGAGAACCATGCGTGCTCTTGGATTGAGAAAGATCAATCATACCCGCGAGGTGGAAGCCACTCCTCAGATTCTGGGCATGATTGAGAAGGTTAAACACTTGATTTCTGTTGAGGAAATCTAATTAGCAACAAAGAAAGGAACAATATAATGAACTTAAGTAATCTCAAACCGGCTGAAGGTTCTGTCAAGCATTCCAAACGCATCGGTCGCGGTGCAGGTTCGGGTAAAGGCGGTACCGCTACCCGTGGTAACAAGGGTGCCAAGGCTCGTTCGGGCTACCATCAGAAGGTTGGCTTCGAAGGTGGTCAGATGCCCATCTATCGTCGTCTGCCGAAGTTCGGTTTCAAGAACCGCAACCGCGTTGAATATGTCGCCATCAACCTCGATATGCTCAACACGTTGGCCGAGACCAAGAATATCACCGATTTCACGCTCGATACCTTCAAGCAGAACGGCTTGATGTCGGGTAGCGACCTGATTAAGATTTTGGGCCGCGGTGAGTTGAACAAGTCCATCAATGTGACTGCCCATGCTTTCTCGGCAACGGCCAAGAAGGCCATCGAGGAAAAGGGTGGTACAGCGACGGTCATTGAATAATTTTTGCCATTGGGCAGACGGAGGGTCTGTCGATTGTCAAGCAAATGATTGCCAACGAACGATAGATCATCCGAAATCTGAAAAGTAAATTATGAAGAGATTTATTCAGACACTGAAAAATATTTGGTCGATTGAGGACTTGCGCAAGCGTATTATCTATACCTTGGGTTTGGTGCTCATCTATCGAATTGGTTCGTATGTGGTCCTGCCCGGTGTCGATCCCGCTCAGTTGGGAGCTCTGCAGAGTCAGGGTTCCGAAGGTCTGATGGGATTGTTGAACATGTTCTCCGGTGGTGCATTCTCCAACGCCTCCATCTTTGCTCTGGGTATTATGCCTTATATTACGGCATCGATTGTTATCCAGCTGTTCGTGATGGTGGTGCCTTATTTCCAGAAGATGCAGCGCGACGGTGAGAGCGGACGCAGAAAGATGAACCAAATCACCCGCTGGCTCACGGTCATCATCACCGCTTGCCAGGCTCCCGCTTACATCACCAACATGATGTATCAGCTGGGTGCGTCGTCGACGGCAATCTATCCCTTCGACGGCAGTGCTCCGGGATTGTTCTTCTGGGTGTCGAGCATCATCATCCTCATCTGTGGCACGCTCTTCGTCATGTGGCTGGGTGAGCGCATCACCGACAAGGGTGTCGGCAACGGTATCTCGCTGCTGATTATGATTGGCATCATCGCCCGTCTGCCCTTCGCCGTGTCGGCCGAGTTCGCTTCTCGTCTGACCGAGGGTGGTGGTCTTGTGATGTTCCTCTTCGAGTTGGTGGTTCTCTTGGCTGTCATTCTGGCCGTCATCCTGCTGGTCCAGGGTACCCGCCGCATCCCCGTGCAGTATGCCAAGCGCATCGTTGGCAACAAGCAGTATGGTGGCGTCCGTCAGTACATCCCCCTCAAGGTGAATGCCGCTGGCGTTATGCCCATCATCTTCGCCCAGGCCATCATGTTCCTGCCCATCACTTTCATGGGATTCTCGGGCAATACAGACTCCAAGTTTGCCATGGCTTTTGCCGATTTCAACGGATTCTGGTATAACTTTGTCTTTGCTCTGCTGGTCATCGTTTTCACCTACTTCTATACGGCAATCGCCATCAACCCCAACCAGATGGCTGAGGATATGAAGAAGAACGGCGGTTTCATCCCGGGTGTTAAACCGGGTAAGAAGACGGCCGAGTATCTGGAGAACATCCTCTCCAAGATTACCCTCCCGGGTTCTTTCTTCCTGGCTATCGTGGCCATCCTGCCCGCTATCATCCGTCTGTTCGGTGTCAACACCCAGTTCGCCCAATTCTACGGCGGTACCTCGCTGTTGATTATGGTCGGTGTGATTCTCGACACCCTGCAGCAGATTGAGAGCTACCTGTTGATGCGCCACTATGACGGTCTCACCAAGACCGGCCGCATCAAGGGACGTACCAGCATGGCGGTCCAGGCCTAACAGAGTTTAGTATTGTCGAATCACCATTCACCAATAATGATCCTCCTCAAGACACCTGAAGAGATAGCGCTCATCCGTGAGAGTGCGGTGCTGCTCAGCAAGACGCTGGCGGAGGTGGGACGTCATATCCGTCCGGGTGTGACCACCGCCTACCTCAACCAGATTGGCGAGCAGTTTATCCGCGACAACGGAGCTGAGCCGCTATGCAAAGGTTACGAGGGCTTCCCGGCGGCATTCTGCGTCTCGGTCAACGATGTCGTGGTGCATGGTATCCCGGGCAACCTCTTCTTGAACGAAGGTGACAATGTGACGTTGGACTGTGTGATTAAGTACAATGGATATGTGAGCGATTCTGCCTACACCTTTTCTGTAGGAGAAGTCTCTCCTGAGGTGCAGCGACTGATGAAGACCACCAAAGAGGCCCTTTATATTGGCATCAACCAGTGCAAAGCCGGCAATCGGGTGGGGGACATCAGTCATGCTGTGCAGCAGCACTGCGAGAAGAATGGCTACTCTGTTGTCCGTGAACTGTGTGGCCACGGTGTGGGTTTCAAGATGCACGAATCGCCCAGTGTTCCCAACTTCGGTGTCAAGGGTACCGGTCCGCTGCTCAAAGAGGGCATGGTGCTTTGTGTGGAACCGATGGTGTGTATGGGCTCGAAGAACGTGAAGTTCTCCCGCACCGACGGATGGACGTGCCGTACCAAGGATGGCAAACCGGCGGCTCACTATGAGCACACCGTGGCTGTCACCTCCAAAGGCCCCGAAATCCTCACCACTTTTGATTTCATTGAACAACAATAAGCAAACAAGATAAGTATATGGCAAAACAATCGTCAATACAGTTGGATGGCACCGTAGTCGAATCGCTGGGCAACGCCATGTTCCGCGTCGAGCTGGAGAATGGGCATCAGATCATCGCCCACATCTCGGGCAAGATGCGGATGCACTACATCAAGATTCTTCCCGGTGACAAGGTGCAGATCGAGATGTCGCCTTATGACTTGACCAAAGGCCGTATAACCTATCGCCACAAGTAAAAGAAACAAATAGATAAAAATCATACACTATGAAAGTCAGAGTTTCTGTAAAGAAAAGAACGCCCGATTGCAAGGTGGTACGCCGCAAAGGGGTCGTCTATGTAATCAACAAGAAAAATCCTAAATTCAAACAAAGACAAGGATAATTATTAACGTACAAACCAATAGAATTAAAATCAGTTTATGGCACGTATTGCAGGTATTGATTTACCCAGAAACAAAAGAGGTGTTATTGGCTTGACCTACATCTACGGTATTGGCCGTAGTCTTGCCTCTGAGATCCTGGCCAAGGCCGGTATCGACGAGAACAAGAAAGTGCAGGATTGGACCGATGACGAGCAGAACGCCTTGCGTAACATCATCAATGATGAATACAAGGTCGAAGGTGCGCTTCGTTCCGAGGTGCAGATGAACATCAAACGACTGATGGACATCGGTTGCTATCGCGGAATCCGTCACCGTTTGGGTCTGCCGTTGCGCGGTCAGAGCACCAAGAACAACGCCCGTACGCGTAAGGGTAAGAAGAAAACTATCGCTAACAAGAAGAAAGCTACCAAGTAACAAGTAACGGTAGCGCCCAGTTGCGGATTAGATTATTGACTTTGGGAGCAGCTGGAGTAACAAAGTAAAATCAAGCACAAAAAAAATTATGGCAAAAACTTCAAAACCGACCAAAAAGAGAGTCGTAAAAGTTGAACCTATTGGAAGAGCATGCATCTTCGCTTCTTTCAACAACGTTATTATTTCGTTGACGAATAACGCCGGTCAAGTGATTTCTTGGTCGTCTGCTGGAAAAATGGGCTTCCGCGGATCGAAGAAAAACACTCCGTACGCCGCTCAGATGGCTGCGGAAGATTGCGGCAAAGTTGCTTATGATTTGGGCCTAAGAAAAGTCAAGGTCTTTGTGAAGGGACCTGGTTCGGGACGTGAATCTGCAATTCGTGCAATCAATGGCTGCGGTATCGAGGTGATGGAAATTGTCGACATTACGCCGCTGCCCCACAACGGCTGCCGTCCTCCCAAACGCCGTCGTGTGTAATAAAAATAGTGAATCGTGAATGGTGAATGGTGAAACGATAGGTTCGTATCACAGGTCACAAATCACAGGTCACGAATAACAATTAAAACTAAAACAAATGGCAAGATACACTGGTCCTAAAACCAAAATAGCTCGTAAGTTCCACGAACCGATTTATGGTCCCGACAAAAACTACGAAAGAAAACCTTATGCTCCGGGTATGCACGGGCAGAGCCGCCGTCGTGGCAAGACCTCGGAGTATGGCACTCAGCTTCAGGAGAAGCAGAAAGCCAAATATATTTATGGCATCCTCGAACGCCAGTTCCGCAAACTCTATGCCGAGGCTTCGCGTCGTGGTGGCGTTACCGGTGACGAGTTGATGAAAATCATCGAGTCGCGTTTGGACAACGTCGTCTATCGTCTGGGCATCGCCCGCAGCCGCGCTCAGGCCCGTCAGTTGGTGTCGCACCGCCATATCACGGTCAATGGTGCCGTGGTGAACATTCCTTCTTACCTGCTGAAGGAAGGCGACATCATCTCCGTGCGCGAGCGTAGCAAATCGCTCGAAATCATCAGCGACTCGCTGGCATCCCGCGGTACCAACTACCCGTGGCTCGAGTGGGACAACAACATGATGAGCGGTAAGTTCATGAACTATCCGGAGCGTGCCGACATCCCCGAGAACATCAACGAGCAGTTGATCGTCGAGCTCTACTCGAAGTAGTGGCACTTAATTGTCGCCTCTTGTCTCCTGTTGCTCTGTCGATTGACGCGGCACTGCACGATGCGACAAAAACAAATAATCAACCAAAGAAAGGAATAAAATGGCAATATTATCTTTCCAGAAACCCGACAAGGTTGTCATGCTCGAGGCTGACGATTTCCGTGGAGTTTTCGAATTTCGTCCGTTGGAACCTGGCTATGGCATCACTATCGGCAATGCCCTTCGTCGCATCCTGCTCTCGTCGCTTGAGGGCTATGCCATCACTTCGGTGAAGGTGGAGGGTGTGGAGCACGAGTTTTCTTCGCTGCCTGGCGTGGTTGAGGATATGACCGACATCATTCTGAACCTGAAAAAGGTGCGCTTCCGTCGTCAGATCGAGGACGCCGAGAACGAGAAGGTTAGTTTCGAGGTGGTGGGACAGTCTGTTTTCAAAGCGGGCTATCTCAACAACTACCTTAATGGTTTCCAGGTGCTGAATCCCGATTTGGAGATCTGCCACATGGAGCCCACCACCAGTCTGAAAATCGACCTCACCATCGAGAAAGGCCGTGGCTATATTCCCAGCGATGAGAACAAGAAAGCCAACGACCCCATCGGTGTCATTGCTATCGACTCCATCCACACGCCCATCAAGAACGTGAAATACGTTGTCGAGAACTATCGTGTGGAGCAGAAGACGGACTATGAGAAGCTGGTCTTTGATATCGAGACCGACGGTTCCATCCACCCCAAGGAGGCCTTGAAGGAGGCTGCCACCATCCTGATTCAGCATTTCATGCTCTTCTCGGATGACCGCATCACCCTCGAGGAGGAGCCGCAGCATCCCGCCGAGGAGTTCGACGAGTCGACATTGCATCTCCGCCAGTTGCTGAAGACCAAATTGGTCGACATGGATCTCTCGGTGCGTGCCCTCAACTGCCTCAAGGCTGCCGAGGTCGAGACACTGGGCGAGCTGGTCTCCTACAACAAGGCCGACCTGCTGAAGTTCCGCAATTTTGGTAAGAAGTCGTTGACCGAGCTCGAGAACCTGGTTGCTTCCAAGAACCTCGAATTCGGCATGAATGTTTCAAAGTACAAACTTGATAAAGAATAAATAAAGATATGAGACACGGTTGCAAAATTAATCATCTGTCGAGAACGCACGCCCATCGCGTTGCGATGCTCTCCAATATGGCCAGTTCTCTGATTATGCACAAGAGAATCGAGACGACCCTCGCCAAAGCCAAGGCGTTGCGCGTCTATGTAGAGCCGCTTATCAATCGCTCCAAGGAGGACACCATGCACAACCGCCGCATGGTCTTCAGCTACCTGCACAGCAAAGAGGCCGTCAACGAGCTTTTCCGCGAGGTTTCGCAGAAAGTCGCCCAGCGTCCTGGTGGCTACACCCGCATCCTCAAGACCGGTATCCGTCACGGTGACAACTCCGAGATGGCTATCATCGAGCTGGTGGACTACAACGAGAACATGCTGAAAGAGACCGCCGCCAAGAAGGCCAAGACCACGCGTCGTAGCCGCGCCAAGAAGGCTGAGACTGCCGCTCCCGCCGAGCCCGTTGCCGAGACGGCTCCCGTGGCAGAGGCTCCCGCCGAGGAGGCTCCCAAGGCTGAGTAAGGTCAAAGAACCCT
>Ga0352976_1042985_pt1 | contig 16382 bp, 13 predicted proteins | sample Cowrumrumenfluid_FD_205949 | JGI IMG/M metagenome (GOLD analysis project Ga0352976, IMG submission 205949) | Metatranscriptome of Cow rumen microbial communities from the University of Illinois at Urbana-Champaign, USA - Cow X-1 rumen fluid... | ecosystem: Host-associated > Mammals > Digestive...
TGTTATTATAAATAATTTTTTATTATTATAATGGAGGCAAGATGAAATTTATCAAATATTTACGAAGTAATAGAGGAATAACAGGAACAGATATTGTTGCTGCTATTACATTAATTATTTTAACAATGGGAGTGGTAACAGCAATTTATATAAATGTTACAAATAAAACGAAAGAAAATATAAGATATAGTAATGCAACACGTATTGCTACTCAAATAATTGAAAATATTCAAATTAATACTTTTGAAGATTTGATTTATAGATGTGATAATAATTTGAATCAAGTTTCTATGGAAGAGAATGAAAAAATATTTGATGTTAATATTCCTTTAGGATATTCAGTATTAGTAACAGCGACACCAATAGATAGTGCTAAATATGATATTGTAAGAGATGTAAAAGTTGAAGTATCTTATAAAATTTCTAATATTAATAAGAGTATTACGTTAAATTTCTTGAAAGAAAGAGAATTATTAGAACAAACTAATCCACCAATCTTTTCAGAATTATCAAACTATGGAAATATTAAATATTTTTATCCAGTAAAATTGGTAACTCAAGATGGAATAAATAAATATTTTGTTACAGATAAAAATGATTCTGAATGGTATAATTATGATATAGGTTTTTTTGCATTAGCTGTTTATTCAGTAAAAGAATTAGAGTTAGGAGAAGAAATTAATATATTAACAAATCCAGTATATGTATGGATACCGAGATTTGGAATAAAAGATGATAATAGTGTGGTTAGCTCAGATAATTTTTCATATGTATATGGAACATCAAAATATAAAATAAGTTTATGTGAAATTGGAAATGGTACAAAAAAATTATATTGTTATACAATAAATTATAATGATGAAGATAAAATAAATAATACACCAGTTTCAATTGAATCATATCCAGAAAATTCATTTGAAGAAGATGATGGCTTAACAGGTATATGGTATAAGTATAATAGTATAAATGAGTTAGAAGAATATGAAAAAAAAGCATTATCGATATATACTATTTTTAATAATATTAATCCATGTAAAAATTTAAAATAAAAATATAATTATAACTATATGGAACGGCCACATGCAAAAGAAAAAAGAAATAAAATGTTAATTTCTAGAAATTTATAAAAAAATATTTATTTTAAAAATAATTAGAGATATAATATAAACGAATAATTGTACAAAGGAAGGAGATCTGAGAGATATGGCTAAAGCACCGATTGGAGTAGAACTTGTTAGAAGAGGTTTGGTAACAGAAAATGATATTAATGAGGCTATCGCTTATCAAAAAGAACATCCAAATAAAAAATTAGGTGATATATTAAATATTTTAAATTTATGTCCTCAAAGAGAACTAATTAATGCAATGGGAGAAATATTAGGCGAAAAAGTCATGATACTTAGACCAGAAAATATAAGTGTTGATATTAGTAAATATTTTTCTATGGAGGTCGCAAAATCATGTAAAGCTGTTTTGTTTGAAATAGTTGGTGGGAAAGCAAAGGTTTGTTTTTCGGATACAAGTAATAAAAGAGCTATAGAACAAATTAGATTGATTTTATTAAATAAGGGATTAATTTTAGATAAATATTTAACTTTTGAAACGAATATTGAAAATACATTAAAATCTTTAGAAGGTAATTCAAAAGATAATATTCAAAATTCAACAGCAGATGTAACAGGTCTTATTGATACAATAATTAAATCAGCAATGGAGAAAAGAGCATCAGATATTCATATAGAGCCTGCTGAAAATAATGTTAGAGTTAGATATAGAATTGATGGTGAACTTGTAACAATTGCTAATCTTGAAAAAGATAAACAATCTCAAATTATAGGTAGACTAAAAGCAATATCAAATATGCATCAAGAAAAACAAGAATCACAAGATGGTAGAATTTTATTATATCCAGATTATAATATTCGTGTATCTTCTCAAAAAAATGTAAATGGTGAAAAATTTTGTTTGAGACTTTTAAAAAAGAATGCAGATGTTAGAAATATTTTTGAATTGGGATTTCCTAATGATGAAAAATTATTAAAATCAAGTTTTGATAAGAGAAATTCAATTACTGTAGTTGCAGCGCCTACTGGTGAGGGTAAAACGACAACGTTATATTCTATTTTAGATTATTTGAATAAACCTGAAATAAATATAACAACTGTTGAAGATCCAGTGGAAATTCGTGTACCAGGAATTAATCAAATTGAAATTGATAGTAAAATCACATATGCATCATCTTTAAGAACGATTTTAAGACAAGATCCAGATGTTATTCTTGTAGGTGAAGTTCGAGATTTAGAAACAGCGGAAATTGCTATGCAAGCTGGTCAAACTGGACATTACGTGTTAACAACAATTCATACAATAAATGCAATTGAAGTTATTACAAGACTTAGAAGATTAGGTATTTCAGATTATGATATATCAAGTACACTTGCTACATCAGTATCTCAAAGATTAATTAGAAGAGTTTGTCCACATTGTGCTAGTAAAAGACAATTTTCTGATTTTGAGAAAAAAACGATGCAAAGTTTAGCTGATAAATATGGAGTAAAATTAGATTTTAAAGATAAATATACCTATGATGTTAATGGTTGTAAAGAATGCAATCATACAGGTTATTTTGGAAGAATTGCTGCATTTGAAATTTTAGAAATTACAGAAAATTTAAAAGAACTTATTTCAGAGGGAGCATCAAGTTTAAAAATAAGAGAAAAAGCATTAGAAGAAGGTAGTTATAAACCACTGTTTTTAGATGCTTTTGATAAAATATTAAATGGAATTATTACATTAGATGAAGTAAATAAAAAATTAGTTTTATTTTAAATTATATACAAAGGAGTAAAAAAATGGTACTGATAGAAAGTATAATTAAAGAAGCTATAGAGAAAAGAGCATCAGATATTCATTTAACAAACGGATTAAAACCAATACTCAGAATAGCTCGTGATTTGGTAGAAATTGCAGATATGGACATATTAGATGAGAATGCTTTATATGAAATTTATGATTATATTATTAGGGGAAATATAATAAAGGATGAAATATATAAAAAAGAAAGAAAGCTTGATACCTCTTTAGTATTTGAAAATACAAGATTAAGAGTTAATATATCTTTCTCTATGGATATTCCAATTTTTACTATGCGTCTAATTTCAAATGACTTACCATTATTTCATACTTTAGGGTTACCAGAAGTAATTAAAAATGTAACATATCAACCACAAGGACTTATATTAGTTACAGGCAAAACTAATTCTGGAAAAAGTACTACTCTTAATGTTTTAATAGATGAGATAAATAAAAAACAAAATAAAAAAATAATAACATTAGAAAGTCCTATAGAATATAGACATACATCAAAAAAATCTGTTATTATTCAAAAAGAAATTGGACCTGGAAAAGATAGTTTAACATATTATGAAGGTGTGAAAAATGCATTAAGAGAAGATGGAGATATTTTAGTTATTGGAGAAATTAGAGATAAAGAAACAATGGAAGCTGCTATTGATATGGCTGAATCAGGACATTTAGTTATTGGAACACTTCATACTAAAGGGTGTGCAGAAACAGTAGATAGAATTATTAATTTTTACGATGTTAGAGATCAATTTCAAATAAAGAATTTATTGTCATCATTATTAAAAATAGTTGTATCTCAAAGATTATTAAAATCTGCTAATAATGATGGGTTGGTTTTAGTTCCAGAAGTTATGATAGTAGATAATACAGTTGCTGCATGTATAAGAAAGGAAAAATTTAGTGTTTCTGAAATTGAGGATGCAATACAAGGAGCAAAAGATAAAGGAAGTATTAGTCTTATAAATTCCTTAGCTAAATTATATGTAGAAGGTAAATTGAATTTAGAACAAGTAAAATCTCAAATTGATGAGAAAAATTATCAAAATTTAAATAGAATAATAATGCAATTAAATGTTACTAGAAATGCTAATATTACAGGTGGAAATATAAATAAAATGTAGGGGGAAGAATAATGCCAATATATAATTGTAAAACATTGACTCCTCAGGGACAAGTGATACGAACTAGAGTGGAAGATGAATCAAGAATTGCTTGTATTAGGAAATTAAGAAATAATGGATTAACACCAATAAGTGTTACTCCGGTTGCTTCTTTAAATAAAAGAAAAAAAGAAAGACAAAGGGTTAGAAATATTAAACAATTTGCTGAGGTTCAAAATTCAACTGTTAAAAAGAAAAATAAGAAAAGTAAAAATTCTTTTTTTAGTTTTTTAACTAGCGATGTAGGAGGAAGTGGAAAGAAAATTAGTGCTAGAGATATTCGTATTTTTACACAAAATTTTTATTTGTTAAAAAAAGCAAATTTTAATAATATTCATGCGCTATCAACAGTAATATCTACCACTGAAAATGTTAAATTAAGAATTATTTTAGAAGATATTTTAGCTGGAGTGGAGGCTGGAGAATATATGTATACAACTATGGAATATTATGAAGATATTTTTCCATATATATACATAAATATGATAAAAGTTGGAGAATTATCAGGTTCTTTAGAACGTTCCTTAGAACAAGCAGTAAAATATCTAGAAGATAATGATGCATTACGTAGAAAAATAAGAAGAATATTACTTCCAAATTTATTAATGTTTTTTGGATTAATTATAGGAACAATATTAGCAGTTATATTTGGGGTACCAATGTTAAAAGGAATATTTGAATCAGTAGGATCAAATGAACAATTACCAAAAATTACTATGTGGCTATACGAATTTACTTTAAAAGTGAAATCTGTTTGGTATATTCCTGTGGGATTAATAATATTTGTTGGCATTGCCTTTGGAACATGGATAAGTACTTCAAAAGGAAGATATAAATTTGATTATTTTAAATATACAATGCCAATTTTTGGAAAATTAATGTATTTACTAGATTTTTCAAGAGTTATGCAAGGTGTTTTACTTAATTTACAAAATGGTATGAGAATACAAGATTCTTTAGAGGTTAGTAAAAATGTTGTAAAAAATACAGTTATGATGTCAATTATAGAAACATCAGTAAATAATATATATATTGGACAATCATGGATTCAACCATTTGAAGAAGCTAATCTTGGAGATGATATGTGTATAGAGATGTTAAAGATAGGAATGCAAACTGATTTATCAGAGATGATAGAAAAAATGTTGGCTTATATAGATGCAGATATTAATAATACATTGCAAACAATAGTAAAAGTATTACCAGAAATTTCATATCTTTTTGTAGGTATTGTTTTAATATTCTTTGTTTGTGCAGTTTTAGTTCCATGTATTTCATTATATATGGGTGGATGGTTATTTTCTGCTTATGATGTTTAATTTTTTTAAATAGACTTATGTTATATAAGATATTAGTTTACAGAGTTAATATAAACATTATATGAAAGATTAAAAAATACATAATGAACTATATGTTTATTATATAAGGAGAATATATGAAAATTGGTATTGATTTAGGTGGAAGCCATATTAGCGTTGGATCAATTGATGAAGATAAAATATATGAATGTAAACAAAAGAATTTTAATAATGAAGATAAAAAAAATATAAAAAAAACAATAATTGATTCAATAGAAAAAATGATAAATGAAATTATTGAAGAAAATGGAAAAAAAGATGATAAAATAAAATATATTGGAATTGCTTCGCCAGGATTGATTGCTAATAATACAATAGTAAAAGCAACTAATTTAGGATTGATGGACTTTAATATATGTGAAATTTTAAATGAGAAATTTAATGTTCCTGTAAAAGTTAGAAATGATGCTAAATGTGCAGCTTTAGCAGAAAAAAAATATGGTTCATTAAAAGAATATGATGATGCTTTGTTTGTATGTATTGGTACAGGAATAGGAGGTGCAGCATTTATAACTGGAAGGCTTTTAGAACCAGATGGTTATGCTGGATTTGAATTTGGACATATGGTGATTGAAAAAAATGGAAGACAATGTACTTGCGGAAAAAGAGGATGTTTTGAAACTTATGCTTCAATTAGAACATTAAAAAAAGAAGTAACATCATTATTAGGAGTTAGTTCAGATATATCAGGTCAATATTTAAGAGAAAACTTACTTATTATTGATAATGAAGCTGTTCAAGGGAAAATAGAAAATTTTGTAGATTATTTAAAAATAGGGTTAGGAAATTTGATTGATATATTTGAACCTAAAGCAATATGTTTAGGGGGAAGTTTTGCACATTATGAAGCAATTATTAAAAAGTTAGTTTTAAAATTGAATGAGGATGATGCAACATTTACAACATCTAAAAAGCCAAAAATAATAACTGCCAAATTTGAAAATGATGCTGGTATGTTAGGTGCTGTTTTATAGTTGCAATTCACGGCTTATTATAGTAGAGTAGATCGTGATATGTTAAATATATATACTGTAAAGGGTAAGTGGGGGACCATTTTAGAAAATGTTATAATGAACGAATTACATTTTCTTACAATGGGGAGCCCTGGGAAGAATATATATTTGACATATCACGGGCGGATTTTTTTGCTATGATTAGTAACGTTTTATAGAATGATTATTTGTAAAATTAATAATAAGGAGAACAATTATGAAAAAAATTAAAATATATTTAGGTGTAATTTTTTTATTGATAATAGTAATAACCATTACAACATTTTATTGCATATGTAATAAAAAAGTTGAAAATAAATTAGAAGAAGAAAATCTTGGAAAAAAAATTGATGATTGGGTTTATGAAAGCCAATCATATAATAGTAAAAATGATAAGGGAATGTTGTATTCAACAGCTAGTGATGTATCACTTTCTAGTTTTTCTAATGAAGAAAGTTATTTAGGATTTTCAACAGGTGGAGCTAAAGATATAAATAATTTTAGAGAAAATATTGAAAATGGATATTTTCCATTAAGTTCAGATATTACATATGAAGGAATATTTTATGATTATAATTTTGATACGGGAAATGATTATATAGATTTTTTGGCACAGAAACAATATGAAAATGAGTTATTTTATCCAACATATAGTACGGCAATTTCTAAAGATCCGATATCAAATAATAATGAATATTATTTATCAGTAGGATTAAATTCAAATATAAAAGAAAGTGATTTTGAAAGGAAAAAATTAAATTTAGTATTAGTCCTTGATATATCTGGTTCAATGAGTTCAAGTCTTGATTCATATTATTATGATTTTGAGGAGAATGGTGAAGAGAAAAAAAGTAAAATGAAACTTGCAGAAGAATCTATTAATATTTTATTAAATCAGTTAAATGATAATGATAGTTTTGGTGTAGTTCTTTTTGATGATGATTCATATATTGGAAAAGAGATTAGTTTGGTTGGAGAAACAGATATAGAAGCTATAAAGAAACATATTTTAGAAATTGAACCAATGGGAGGAACAAATTTTGAGGCTGGATATCGTAGAGCCAATGAATTAATAGAAGATTATGGTTTGAAATCATCTGATGAATATGAAAATAGAATTATTATAATCACAGATGCAATGCCAAATTATGGAGCTTCATCATCTTCAGATTTGTTAAGGTATATGCATGATAATGCAATGCGTAATATTTATACAACTTTTCTTGGTGTAGGTGTTGATTTTGATACAGAACTTGTGAAGGAAATTACTGATGTAAGAGGTGCAAACTATTATTCTATTTCTAGTGAAGAGGAATTTAAAACTCGTATGGGAGAAGAATTTGAATATATGGTAACTCCATTGGTTTATGATTTAGATTTTTCTTTTGAATCTGATGATTTTGAAATTGCGGCAATATATGGAACAGATAGTATTGATAGTGAGACAGGAAATATTATGCATGTTAATACATTATTCCCATCACCAAGTAATGAAGAAGGTGAAGTAAAAGGTGGAATAATATTATTAAAATTGAAAAAATTAACTGATAATGAGGATTCCAATATAATTTTAGAAGTTTCTTATGAGGATAGAAGTGGTGAAGTACATAATAATGAACAAATGGTTAGATTTATAGATAATAATGAAGAATATTACGATAATACAGGAATTAGAAAAGGAATAGTTTTATCAAGATATGTTAATGTAATTAAGAATTGGATAGAATATGAAAGAAGTTCAAATGATAGATATTTAATTGATGTTGATAGTGGAATTGTAGATTTGCCAATTGTTTTGGAAGAGGATTATTCTAATGAAAATGAAAGATTATCAGTAGATTTAATAGTTAGTGAAGAGTATAAACAAATTTTTATGATGTTTAAAGAATATTTTGAATTCGAAATTAATCAAATTGATGATGAAACAATGTTGAAAGAAGTCGAAATTTTAGAACAATTAATTTAGTAAAATTTTAAAAAAAGCTTGATTTTTAAATAACTTGCGTGTATAATATTACCAATGACAGTTAGACAAGAAGAGTGGGAGCCAATCCCACTCTTAAGTTTTGTATAAAAAGGAGATGCTATGGCAAATATTGAAACCAAAATTGAAGAGATAGTTAAACCCATTATTGAAAAAATAGGATATGAATTGTATGACATTATTTATACTAAAGAAGGAAAAGATTATTATTTAAAAATATTTATTGATAAACCTGAAGGTATAGATATAAAGGATTGTGAAATTGTTAATAATGCTATTACTGATATTTTAGATGAAAAAGATATTATAAAAGAACAATATTTTTTAGAAGTATCTTCACCAGGATTAGAAAGAATGCTTAGAAAAGAAAAACATTTTAAAGCACAAATTGGAAATGAAATACAAATAAATTTGTTTAGACCTATTAATAAGAAAAAAGAAATTTTTGGGATTTTAAAAGATTTTTCAAATAATGAAATTATTGTAGATGTGGAAAATGAGCAAATAATATTTAATATGAAAGATATAGTTTATGTAAAAACTGTATTTGATTTTGAGGGAGGAATATAAAAAATGAAACAGATTGATGTAAAAGAATTAGTTGCTGCTATGGATGAATTAGAAAAAGAAAGAGGAATAAAAAAAGAATATTTAATAGAATCTCTTGAGGCAGCATTAGTAACTGCATATAAAAAGAATTTTGATTCTGTTGATAATGTTAGAATTGCTATTGATAGTATTACTGGTGAAATACATATATATGCTGTAATGGAAGTTGTTGAGATTTCAGAAGACCCATTATTAGAAATTGGTATAAAAGATGCAAAAAAAATTAATTCAGAAGCTCAAATTGGAGAAACTGTTGATGTTGAAATTAGACCAAAAGATTTTGGTAGAATTGCTGCTCAAACAGCGAAACAAGTTGTAGTTCAAAAGATTAGAGAAGTTGAAAGAGACATGGTATTTACAGAATATAATGATAAAAAAGGTGAAGTTGTTTCAGGTGTTGTACAAAAAGCTGATACAGGAACTATTATTATAGATTTAGGAAAACTAGAAGGAATAATGCCATTAAAGGAACAAATTCCTACAGAACATTATAAGGTAAATGATAAAATTAGGGGTTATGTTATGAGTGTGGAAAAAGGTGCAAAGGGAAATCCACAAGTAATTGTTTCAAGAAGTAATCCAGAGTTTGTTAGAAGGTTATTTGAATTTGAAATTCCAGAAATATATGAAGGTTTAATTGAAATAAAAAGTGTTTCAAGAGATCCAGGGTATAGAAGTAAAATTGCAGTTTATTCAAAAAATGAAAATATAGATCCAGTTGGGTCTTGTGTTGGTCAAAAAGGGGTTAGAATACAAAATATTATAAATGAATTAAATGGTGAAAAAATTGATGTTATAGAATGGAGTGAAGATCCATCAACATATATAGCTGCATCATTATTACCAGCTCAAGTATTAGCTGTTGATGTGAAAGAAGAAGAAAAATTTGCTCAAGTTATTGTTCCAGATGATCAATTATCATTGGCTATTGGTAAATCAGGACAAAATGCTAGATTAGCTGCAAGATTAACAAATTGGAAAATAGATATAAAATCTGAATCTCAAATAAGAGAATTAATAGCAAAAGTTCAAGAGGAAAATGTAGATGAAGAAAATATAGAGAATACTGAAGAAGAATAATAATACTTGTAAAAATTGAAAGTGAGGGTTTTTAAATGAATAAGAAAGTTCCTTTAAGGCGTTGTATTGCATGTAATAATCAAGTTGATAAAAGAGAACTATTGAGAATTGTAAAACCTAAAGAAAGTAATATTGATATTGATTTAACAGGAAAGAAAAATGGGAGAGGCGCATATATTTGTAAAAATGAAGAATGTTTAAATAAAGTGATAAAAACAAAAAAATTAGAAAGAGTTTTTGAAATTAAAATAGAAAATGATTTTTATGAAAGTATAAGAGGTGTAATTATTGGATAAATGCTATGGAATGCTTGGTATTGCAGCTAAAGCTGGAAAGATAATGTCGGGATATGATTCAGTTTTAGATGGAATAAGAAGAAAGCAAATAAAACTTGTTATTGTTGCACATGATGCATCAGAAAAAACTATAAAAGAAATAACGTTTGTTTGTGAAAAATTTAATATACCATTATTAGTTTTGGGAACAATTGAAGAAAATAGTCATGCTATAGGTAAAAAAAATAGAGCTATTATAGGTATAGCTGATTTAGGTTTTGCCAAACAAATCCAAAAGATAAATAATGGGGGGAAAGTTTAAATGAAAATTTATGAACTTGCAAAAAAATTAAAAATAGAAAATAAACAGGTAATAGAAGTAGCAAATAAAAATGGAATTCAAGTAAAAAGCCATTTAAGTTCAATTACAGAAGAAGAGGGAGAAATGTTAGAGAAATTATTAAAAGGAGTATTTAAAAAGAAATCTATGGAAAATAAGAAAGAAAAAAATGAGGAACCAGTTATTATTAGAAGAGCTGTTATAATTAATGATGATGATACTAAAGATGAAAAAAAGAAAAAAGAATCAACATCAAAAAAAGAAACTTCTTTTATGTCTGATAAAAATAGAAAAAAGGATTATAATATAGTTTATAGAGATAAACCATCTAAACCTCTTACTGTTAGTGAATTATTTGGAATTTCCAAAAAGGAAGAGAAAAAGAAAGAAGAAGTAAAAATTGAAGAAAAAGTTGAAAAAGCAGAAAAGGTTGAAGTTAAAGAAGAACCAGTAGTTGTCAAAGAAGAGAAAATAGAAAAAATACAGGTAAAAGAAGATGTTAAAACTAAAACTACTGTTTTTAAAACTAATGAGTTAGAAAATCCAGCTCCAGTAAAAGATAATAAAGATGGATTTAAGGATAAGAGTACTTTTAATAATAAATATAATAATAAACCTCAAAGAAATAATTATGTATCAAATGACTATAGAAATAATAATGTTGATTATAGGAATAATAATACATCAAATGAATACAGAAATAATAAACCTCAATTTAATAGAGATGGAAAAGATTTAAAAAATAGATCAGATAAAACTTATCAAAATAGATTTCAAAATGGGGAAAGAAAAGATTTTAGAAATAATAACAATAATAATACAGGAAAATTTGATAATAGAAATAAGAGAAGTTTAGATGATAGAGGCATTGATAAGAAAATTAAGAATATAATGGAAATAGAAATGCCTGAAAAAGAAAATGTTAGAGAATATACAAATAATAAAATAAAAGATAAACAAAAACAAAATAGAATTGATGAATCAAGAAATTCAGCTAAGAAAAGTAGTAGAAAGAATAATAATGAAGACTTTGATTCAGAAAAATTAAATAATTTAAAAAGACATAGCAAGTTATCTAACATGTTCCATGAAGAAGGTGAAATGTATGATTACTATGATTTAAGTACTGAAAGAGGAAAACGTAGTAAGAAGAAAATTAAGCCAGAAAATAAAGTAAAACAAAAAATATTTAAACTTACTGAAATTACAATTCCTGATCATATTACAGTAAAAGATTTGGCTATGGAAATGAAAATTACAAGTGGTGATGTTATAAAAAAATTATTAACATTAGGAATGATGGTTACAATTAATAATGAAATAGATTTTGATACTGCTTATTTAGTAGCTTCAGAGTATGGAATAACAGCTATTAAGAAAAATGTTGTAACAGATGAAGATAAGTTAATTGATGAAACAGAAGATGTTGCATCAGAATTAAAAGAACGTCCACCAGTTATTGTTGTTATGGGACACGTTGATCATGGTAAAACATCATTATTAGATGCTATTCGTCATACAAATGTGATTGAAGGTGAATCTGGAGGTATTACTCAACATATAGGTGCTTATCAAGTAAAAATAAATGATAGAGCAATTACATTCCTAGATACTCCAGGACATGAAGCATTTACTAGCATGCGTGCTAGAGGTGCGCAAATAACTGATATTGCAATTTTAGTTGTTGCAGCTAATGATGGTGTTATGCCTCAAACAGTTGAAGCTATAGATCATGCAAAAGCTGCTGAAATTCCAATTATTGTTGCTGTAAATAAAATGGATTTACCAGATGCTAATATTGATAAAGTAAAACAAGAATTAATGAAATATGAAATCGTTCCAGAAGAATGGGGTGGAGACACAATATTTGTTCCAATCTCAGCAAAAACAGGAATGGGAATAGATAATCTATTAGAAATGGTTTTATTACAAGCTGATGTATTAGAATTAAAAGCAAATCCAACAAAACAAGCAAAAGGAACAGTTATAGAAGCAAGACTTGATAAATCAAAAGGTCCAGTTGCATCTATGTTAGTACAAAGGGGTAAATTAGATGTGGGAGATACAATTATTGTTGGTTCTTCAATTGGTAGAATTAGAACAATGGTAAATGATAAAGGTAAAAAAGTAAAAACAGCAGGTCCATCAACACCAGTTGAGGTAACAGGATTATCAACAGTTCCACAATCAGGTGATACATTCTACGAAGTAAAAGATGAAAAAACAGCAAAGCATCTAATTGAAAGAAGACTTCGTGAGAAGAGAGAAAGTGAACTTTCTAAGAGAACGATTGTTACTTTAGATAATGTATTTAGTCAAATAGAAAGTGAAAGTTTAAAACGATTAAATATAATAGTAAAAGCAGATGTTCAAGGTTCTGTTGAAGCTTTAAAACAATCTTTAACAAAACTTTCAAACGATGAAGTAAAAGTAAGTGTTATACATAGCAGTGTTGGTGGTGTTACTGAAACAGATGTTACACTTGCTCAAGTATCAAATGCAATTATTATAGCATTTAATGTTAGAGCAGAAGTTTTAGCTAAAAATAAAGCTGAAAAAGAAGGTGTAGAAATAAATCAATATTCAGTAATTTACGATGCAATAAATGATGTAGAAGCTGCTATGAAAGGTATGCTTGAACCAGTATATAAAGAAGTAGTGATAGGAACAGCTGAAGTAAGACAAACATTTAAAGTTTCAAATGTGGGAACAATAGCAGGGGCTTATGTACAAAACGGTAAAGTTTCAAGAAATGCTGGAATTAGAGTTATTAGAGATAATATTGTTATTCATGATGGGAAACTTATATCATTAAAAAGATTTAAAGATGATGTTAAAGAAGTAGCAACTGGTTATGAGTGTGGTCTTCAAATAGAAAAATTTGATGATATTAAAGAAGGCGATAGCTTAGAAGTATATATTATGGAAGAAGTAAAAAGATAATAAATAAAAAATAATTTAGGAATTTTAGAAATATGTATATAGTTTAATCATAAATAGATATTAAAAAAAATATGCATATTTCTAAAATCATAAAAAGGAGATAATATGGCTGATAAAAATAGAATGAACCGTATAGATGAACAAATTAAGGAAGAAGTTAGTAAAATTATAAGCCAAGAAATTCATGACCCTAATTTTACAGGAATGGTTAGTGTAACAAAAGTAAAAACAACTCCTGATTTAAGATATTCAAGAGTATTTGTTAGTATGATAGGATGCAAAAGTCAAAAAGAAAATTTAACAATATTAAAAAAATCTAGTGGTTATATTAGAACACTTATTGCAAAAAGAATTAATTTAAGAACAACACCAGAACTTGTTTTTGAATTTGATGAAAGTATAGAATATGGTTCAAGAATTGATAAAATTTTAAAAGATATGAAGTATACAGATTAGTTTTTTAGAGAAATAAAAAAACAAAATTAAAAATAGTAGAGTAGTTCTATAATGTTATATTTATATATTTTGTAACGGCATGTGGGGACCGTTTTAGAAAATGTTATGAGCAAAGCAAATTACATTTTCTTAAATGGGGAGAGCAAAAAAATATATAAATATAACATTATAGAACGGCTAATTGAAAAAGGAAAAATAACTTTATAAAAAGACTAACTGCAAAAGGGAAAAAATTTTATAAAATGGCTAATTGCAAAAGGAAAAATTTAAATAGGGAGAAAAAAGATATGACGTTAGACGAAATATTAAAAGAAATGAAAAAAGCTAACAGTTTTGTTATTTCAGCTCATGAAAATCCAGATGGAGATGCTATAGGTAGTTGTCTAGGAATAGCTACAGTTTTAAAAAATATGGGAAAGGAAAATATAGATGTAGTATTTAAAGAATATCCTGCTACATTTGAATATTTGCCTAATATTGATTTAATAAAAAAAGAACCAACAAGAGATAATTATGATATGGCAATTATATTGGACTGTCCAGAATTAAAAAGAGTTAGTGCTTTCTATCATGATTATTTTGAAAACGCTAAAGTAACAGTTGAATTCGATCATCATTTGAAAAATGCAATGTTTGCAGATTATAATGTTGTTAATCCAGTAGCTCCAGCATGTGCACAAATATTAGTTTCAAGTTTTCAATATATGAATATTGAAATAACAAAAGATGTTGCAACATGTTTGTTAACAGGTATTATTACAGATACAGGAGGATTTAGATTTGATTCTACAACTACAGAAACATTTGAATTTGCAGGATGGGCTTTATCAAAAGGAGTGAATGTTTCGAAAATATATAAAACTGCTATGATGACTAAAACAATAGAACAATTTAATGCTGAAAAATTAGCAATTGAAAGATTAGAATTTTATAATGAAGGAAAAATAACATTTACATATATAACTAAAGAAGATGAAGAAAGATTAAATATTAAAGCTGGTGAATTAGATGGAATTCCAAGTATAGGAACTACAATAAAGGGAGTTGAAGTATCTATATTTGTAAAACCTCAAGAAAATGGATATAAAGTTTCATTTAGATCAAATAAAATTGATGTAGCAGATATTTGTATGTTATTTGGTGGTGGAGGCCATAAGTTAGCTGCTGGATGTTCAATAAATGCAAGTTTGGAAGAGGTTAGAAAAGCTGTTATATCAGAAACAGAAAAACATTTTAAATAGAATTTTAGTTTATTATTTATGTGAATTTAATATAACCATTTATAGAAAGTTTTATTTTTATAAATGGTTTTTTATATTAAAAAATTTCTCGAAAATTATGTAAATGAATTATATAGAAAGTAATTGAATAAAATTATTTTATAAAGATTTTATAATTTTTTTATAAATTCATATAAATAAAGTTATAAAAATAATTTTTTATTATATAAATGGAGATAAAAAATGGATGGAGTAATAATAATAAATAAACCGAAAGGATTTACATCACAAGATGTAGTATCTAAAGTAAAGAAAATATTAAATATTAAGAAAGCTGGTCATACAGGAACGCTAGACCCATTAGCAACAGGAGTTCTTCCTGTATTGTTAGGAGGAGCTACAAAATTATCTAAATATTTGATAGAACATGATAAAATATATAGAGCAAAGATAAAATTTGGAATTAAAACAGACACAGGAGATAGTGAAGGGAAGTGTATAGAAAAATCTGATAAACGAGTGTATGATATTGACTTAATAAAACAATCATTAAATAAAATGTTAGGAAAACAAATGCAAATTCCTCCAATGTATTCTGCAGTAAAGGTAAATGGTAGAAAATTATATGAATATGCAAGGGAAGGAATTGAAATAAAAAGAGAGCCTAGAGAAATTGAAATTTATAAATTGGAATTAATAAATTTTAATGAAAAAGAACAAGAGTTAGAAGTTGATATTGCATGTTCAAAAGGAACATATATTAGAGTTTTATGTGAAAATATTGCTGAGTTGCTAGATACTGTTGGATATATGAGTGAATTAAATAGAATTTCAGTTGATAATTTTTTAATAGAAGATGCTATTGATTTTGAAATATTAGAAAGCAATAAAAATAATAATGTTTTTTTGGAAGAAAAAATAATAAAAATGGAAGATATTTTTAAAGAATATCCAAAAATTGTATTAAATAAAAGAAAGAGAGAATTATTTTTAAATGGAGTAATGTTAACTTTTGAAAAAGCTGATGGCTTATATAATGTATATGGAGAAGATGATAAATATATAGGTCTTGGAAGTGTGAGTAAGAAATTATTGAAAAG
>Ga0352976_1009092_pt1 | contig 16329 bp, 11 predicted proteins | sample Cowrumrumenfluid_FD_205949 | JGI IMG/M metagenome (GOLD analysis project Ga0352976, IMG submission 205949) | Metatranscriptome of Cow rumen microbial communities from the University of Illinois at Urbana-Champaign, USA - Cow X-1 rumen fluid... | ecosystem: Host-associated > Mammals > Digestive...
GGAACAGTTGCAACAGGAAGAGTTGAAAGAGGAGTACTTCACCTAGGAGACGAAGTAGAAATCGTAGGATTAAGTGAAGAAAAGAAGAAGACAGTAGTAACAGGAATAGAAATGTTCAGAAAGTTACTAGACGAAGCACAAGCAGGAGATAACATAGGAGCATTATTAAGAGGTATCCAAAGAACAGATATCGAAAGAGGTCAAGTAATAGCAAAACCAGGTTCAGTACATCCACACAAGAAGTTCGTAGGTCAAGTATACGTACTTAAGAAAGAAGAAGGTGGAAGACATACACCATTCTTTGATGGATACAGACCACAATTCTACTTCAGAACAACAGATGTTACAGGAACAATCAAGTTACCAGACGGAATGGAAATGGTTATGCCAGGAGACCACATAGATATGAATGTTGAATTAATAACAGAAGTAGCTATGGATGAAGGATTAAGATTCGCTATAAGAGAAGGCGGAAGAACAGTAGGTTCAGGTGTTGTTACTAAGATATTAGAATAATTTGAGTGAAAAATAAATAAGGACTGGGTGTAATACCTAGTCCTTTACAAAAGCAATAAAATATTGACATTACAAGTTTTTTATGATAATGTATGAAAGTAACACGCGGTTTATAATAACTGAATTTATAAATAATAAGAGATTTTTTTAAAATATGAATAACTGGAGGTGCAGAAAGTGAGAGTAAAGATAACTTTAGCATGCACAGAATGCAAACAAAGAAATTACGACTCAATGAAGAATAAGAAAAACAACCCAGACAGAATGGAAATGCGTAAATACTGCAGATTCTGCAAAAAGCACACTCTTCATAGAGAAACTAAGTAATTAGCTGTTAAGTAAAGGCACACAGACTTACCAATTTTAAGGATGTGAAAATAATGACTAAGAATAATGCAAAAGCCAAGAGTGCAGCAAAGAAAAAAGGCGGCATAATTAAATTTTTTAAAGACGTAAAAGGTGAAGTTAAGAAAATAACTTGGCCTAAGAAGAATGAAGTAAAAAAAACATTTGCAGCAGTTGCTATATTCGTCTTAATTTATGTTGTTTTAGTTGGCGGATTTGATTATATTTTTCAAAACCTCTTTGAAGTGATTTTGAAACTTAAGTAAAGGAGGTTTAAGTGAGCATATCACTAGAATAATATGAGTGAAAGAGCAAAATGGTATGTAGTGCATACATATTCAGGATATGAAAATAAAGTAAAAGCTACTATAGAAAAAACTATTGAAAATAGAAATCTTCAGAACTTATTAGTTGACATACAAGTGCCTATGGAAGAAGTTATTGAAGAAAAAGATGGTAAACAGAAAGTAACTTTGAAGAAAAAGCTTCCAGGATATGTGTTCATAAAAATGTTTATGTCAGACGAATCTTGGTATGTTGTTAGAAACACAAGAGGAGTTACAGGCTTTGTAGGACCTGGTTCTAAGCCAGTTCCACTTACTGAAGAAGAAATTGAATCAATGGGTATAGTTGAAATGCCACAGGATATTGATTTAGAAGTAGGAGAAAGTGTAAAAATAATATCAGGACCTTTAAAAGATTTTGTAGCTGTTATTCAAGAAATAAGTATTGAAAAGCGTAAAATTAAAGGGTCTGTAGATATGTTCGGTAGAGAAACACTTGCCGAATTAGATTTTAATCAAGTTGAGAAGTTAGTTTAATAGTTTATATAAATTATAGAGCTAATGTTTTAATTAAGTGGGAGAACAAAAAGTTCGTAATCACCACATTATAGGAGGAATATCAAATGGCTAAGAAAGTAACTGGAATGATAAAATTACAACTTGCAGCAGGTAAGGCTACACCAGCTCCACCAGTTGGTCCAGCATTAGGTCAACATGGTGTAAATATAATGGGATTTTGTAAGGAGTTTAATGCTAAGACTGCAAACCAAGCTGGGTTAATAATACCAGTAGTAATTACAGTTTACCAAGATAGATCTTTCAGCTTTATCTTAAAGACACCTCCAGCAGCTGTTCTAATAAAGAAAGAATTAGGATTAGAAAGCGGTTCAGGAGTACCAAACAGAACTAAAGTTGGTAAGTTAACAAAAGAACAAGTTAGAAAGATTGCAGAATTAAAAATGCCAGATTTAAATGCTGCTACAGTTGAAGCTGCTATGAGCATGATAGCAGGAACAGCTAGAAGCATGGGCGTAACTGTTGAAGAGTAATTGATAAATAAGTGGGAGGTCAATACCGTTATTACCACAAAGGAGGCTTATTATGGGAAAAAAATACATTGAAAGCACTAAATTAATAGATAAAAGTGCTTTATACGGGCCAGCAGAAGCTTTAGAATTAACAGTAAAGACTGCTAAGGCTAATTTTGATGAAACTATAGAATTACACGTAAGACTTGGAGTAGATCCAAGACATGCAGACCAACAAGTTAGAGGAGCAATAGTTTTACCTAACGGAACTGGTAAGAGCGTAAAAGTTTTAGTATTTGCTAAAGGTGATAAGGCTAAGGAAGCTGAAGCAGCAGGAGCAGATTTTGTTGGAGCAGAAGAATTAGTTCAAAAGATTCAAAGTGAAAACTGGTTTGATTATGATGTAGTTGTAGCAACTCCAGATATGATGGGCGTTGTTGGTAGAATTGGTAGAGTATTAGGACCTAAGGGATTAATGCCAAATCCAAAGTCTGGAACAGTAACATTTGATGTTGCTAAGGCAATAGCTGAAATCAAAGCTGGTAAAGTTGAATATAGAGTTGATAAAACTGCTATAGTTCACTGTCCAATCGGTAAGAAGTCTTTTGGTACAGAAAAATTAAAGGAAAACTTCCATACATTAATGGAAGCTTTAGTTAAGGCTAAACCAGCTGCTGCTAAGGGACAATATATTAAATCAGTAACAGTTTCAAGTACTATGGGACCTGGAGCTAAAATAAACCCAACAAAAGTTTTAGAATAGTATTGACAAAATAAAAAGTTGATAGTACAATAACATTTGTTGTGAAAAGAGAATAAGAATTCCACAGACAGTAGGTGCTTAGCATAACGTAAATCAACCTACCGAGGATTATACTATGAATTTTGTAGGTCTTCCTTTGTCTGTGGAAGACCTTTTTAATGTATAAGCAGTTAAAAACTGTGAGGAGGTGGACATAGGCAATGAATAATAATAGAATGATTAAAGAACAAAAAGTTGCTGAAATCAAAGAAAAATTAGAAAAATCACAAGCTGTTATCTTATCAAGCTATCAAGGTCTTACTGTTGAAGAGGATACTCAACTAAGAAAGACTTTAAGAGAAGCTGGAGTAGAATATAGAGTATATAAGAATACTTTAGTAACTCTAGCAGCAAGAGAATTAGGAATGGATGCAGGTATAGAAAAGTACTTAGAAGGTCCAGTTTCAATAGCATTTGGATATGATGATGCTACTGCTCCAGCAAGAATATTAAATGATTTTGCAAAAGATCATAACAAATTGGAGTTAAAAGCAGGTATAGTAGAAGGACAGTTATTTGATACTGAAGAAGTTAAGAAGCTTGCTACAATACCATCAAAGGAAGTTCTTATTGCAAAACTTCTTGGAAGTATCAAGGCTCCATTATCAAACCTTGCATACTTATTAAGTGCAATAAAGGATCAAAAAGAATCTGCTGAATCAGCAGAATAATAAAATTTATTAAAGGGAAAAATTTTGGAGGTGCATTTTAAAATGACAAGAGAAGATATAATTCAAGCTATAAAAGAAATGAGCGTTTTAGAATTAAACGAATTAGTAAAAGCATGTGAAGAAGAATTTGGAGTAAGTGCTGCTGCTCCTGTAGCTGTAGCAGGTGCTGTAGCAGGTGGAGAAGCTGCTGCTGAAAAGACTGAATTTGATGTAGTATTAGCTAGTGCTGGTGCTAACAAGATAAAGGTTATAAAGGTAGTTAGAGAAATCACTGGATTAGGATTAAAGGAAGCTAAGGAAATAGTTGACGGAGCTCCTAAGACAATAAAGGAAGCTGTAAGCAAGGAAGAAGCAGAAGATATGAAAGCTAAATTAGCTGAAGTTGGAGCTGAAGTAGAAGTTAAGTAGTTTTAACTTTAAATATAAAAAGGTGCTGTTTAGCACCTTTTTTTATGTTATGAGAAAATTATATTAGTTGATAAACTGTGGATAATCTGTTAAGCTTAATAATAAAGTTCAATAAAAAAATAAATTTAGAAATTTTCTTTCATTTAGTTAGAACAAACTGGATATAAAATGAGAGAATTTTAAACAAAATCATATTGACATTGAATTTGCTATGTGATATCATAATTCAATGTACCATTCACTATGGATAATTATATGGTAATGGGAAAAAACGTATAATCATGTGAAAAATGGTTATAATAAAATAATGATATTCTCCAAAAGTATAATTTTAAAAAAATTGTGTTTTTGGTTATTTTAGTTTATACAAGGGGTGAAAATTCATGGTACATCCTGTCCAAGTTGGAAAAAGAACAAGAATGAGTTTTGGTAGGGTTGCAGATACAACAGAAATACCAAACTTAATAGAAGTGCAGTTAGATTCTTATCAATGGTTTTTAAGAGAAGGGCTTCATGAAGTTTTTGATGATGTTAATCCTATAACCAATTTTACTGGGAATCTTGTACTTGAATTTGTTGATTACAAGCTTGATAGAGATAATATCAAGTATTCAGTGGAAGAGTGTAGGGAAAGAGATGCTACTTATGCTGCACCATTGAAGGTTTCTGTAAGATTACAAAATAAAGAAACTGGTGAAATGAAAGAACAAGAGGTATTTATGGGAGATTTCCCACTAATGACAGAACAAGGTACTTTCATAATAAATGGAGCTGAAAGAGTAATAGTTAGTCAGCTAGTAAGATCACCAGGTGTTTATTACAATTATACTAGAGATAAGAGTGGTAAAAAATTATTTGCATCTACAGTCATTCCTAATAGGGGAGCATGGCTAGAATATGAAACAGATTCTAATGATGTTATATATGTTAGAATTGATAAAACAAGAAAGTTACCAATAACTATACTTGCTAGAGCTATGGGATTTGGAACAGATCAAGAGTTACTTGACTATTTTGGAGAGGATGAAAGACTCAAAGCCTCAATAGAAAAAGATAATACCAAAACTAAGGAAGAAGCTTTATTAGAAATTTATAAAAGATTAAGACCAGGTGAACCACCAACAGTTGATAGTGCTGTATCATTGATTGATTCGCTATTTTTTGATGCGAAAAGATATGATTTATCAAAAGTTGGAAGATATAAGTTCAACAAAAAACTTGCATTAAACTTAAGAATTGCAAATCAAATATCAGCAAAAGATATAGTTAATCCATCTACTGGCGAAGTTATGGTAGAAAAGGGTCAAAAAATAAGCAGATTAATGGCTGAAGATATTCAAAATGCAGGTATTAATTCTGTAGATATTTTAGTAGAGGATAAAGTTCTAAAAGTAATAGGAAATCATTTTGTAGATATACATAAAGTTGTTCCTTTTGATGTTTCAGACTTAAACATTAAAGAATTAGTTCATTATCCAACATTAAAAGAAATTATTGATAACTTTGATGATGAAAAAGCCATCAAAGAAGAAATAAAGAAAAATATAAATAGATTAATACCAAAGCATATAATTAAAGATGATATATTTGCAACAATAAGCTATGAATTAGGATTACCTTATGATATAGGTTATGTAGATGATATAGACCATCTAGGAAATAGAAGATTAAGATCAGTAGGAGAACTTCTACAAAATCAATTTAGAATTGGTTTATCCAGAATGGAAAGAGTAGTTAAAGAAAGAATGACTATTCAAGACCAGGAAGCAATTACTCCTCAAATGTTAATCAATATAAGACCAGTTGCAGCTGCTATTAAAGAATTCTTTGGTAGTTCTCAATTATCACAATTCATGGATCAAACAAATCCATTATCAGAATTAACTCATAAAAGAAGATTATCTGCTTTAGGACCAGGTGGTCTTTCAAGAGAAAGAGCTGGATTTGAAGTAAGAGACGTTCACCACTCACATTATGGTAGAATGTGTCCTATAGAAACTCCAGAAGGACCTAACATAGGACTTATAAACTCTTTAGCAACATTTGCTAGAGTTAATGAATATGGATTTATTGAAACACCATACAGAATTGTAGATAATGGAAGAGCAACTGATGAAATTAGATACTTTACTGCTGACGAAGAAGATCAATATGTAGTTGCTCAAGCTAAAGAGCCATTAGATGAAAATGGATATTTTATATCTAAGAAAGTAACAGTAAGAGATAAAGAAGATGTATTGGTAGTTGCTGCAGAAGAGGTTGATTTAATGGATGTATCTGCAAGACAAATAGTTTCAGTAGCTACAGCTATGATACCTTTCCTTGAAAATGATGATGCATCAAGAGCACTTATGGGAGCAAACATGCAACGTCAAGCTGTTCCATTATTAAAACCTCAAGCACCTATTGTTGGTACTGGTATAGAATACAAGGCGGCTGTAGATTCAGGAGTACTTCCAAAAGCTAAAAATGATGGAACTGTTACTTATGTAAGTGCCGATGAAATCAGAATCAAGAGAAGTATTGATGGTGGTACTGATGTTTATAAACTTCGTAAGTTTAAGAGAAGTAACCCAGGTACATGTATAAATCAAAGACCAATAGTTGATAAAGGTGAATTAGTATTTAAGAATCAAGTATTAGCAGATGGTCCTTCAACTGACTTAGGAGAAATTGCTTTAGGTAGAAATATAAGAATGGGCTTTATAACTTGGGAAGGTTACAATTATGAAGATGCTATGCTTATATCAGAAGAGTTAGTTAGAGAAGATGTATTTACATCTATTCACATAGAAGAATATGAATGTGAAGCTAGAGATACTAAGCTTGGACCAGAAGAAATAACAAGAGACATTCCAAATGTAAGTGAAGATTCTCTTAAGGATATAGACGAAAGAGGAATCATAAGAATTGGTGCTGAAGTTAGAGCTGGTGATATACTAGTAGGAAAGGTTACGCCAAAGGGAGAAACTGAATTGACAGCAGAAGAAAGATTACTTAGAGCTATATTTGGTGAAAAAGCTAGAGAAGTTAGAGATACTTCTTTAAGAGTTCCTCATGGTGAAGCTGGTATAATTGTAGATATAAAGGTATTTACAAGAGAAAACGGAGATGATTTAAATCCAGGAGTTAATGAACTTGTAAGATGTTATATAGCTCAAAAGAGAAAGATATCAGTTGGAGATAAGATGGCAGGACGTCATGGTAATAAGGGTGTTATTTCTAGAGTTCTTCCAGAAGAAGATATGCCATTTTTACCAGATGGAAGACCACTTCAAATATGTTTAAATCCTCTAGGAGTACCTTCACGTATGAATATAGGGCAGGTTCTTGAAGTTCACTTAGGATGGGCTGCAAGTCATTTAGGATGGCATATTGCAACTCCAGTGTTTGATGGTGCATCTCAAGAAGAAATTAAACAATGTTTAGTTGATGCTGGATTTAATTCTAATGGAAAAACAGTCTTATATGATGGTAGAACTGGAGAAGCTTTTGATAATGAAGTTACAGTTGGTATAATGTATATCTTAAAGCTTGCTCACTTAGTAGATGATAAGATACATGCTAGATCAACAGGACCATACTCACTAGTAACTCAACAACCATTAGGAGGTAAAGCTCAATTTGGTGGTCAAAGATTTGGAGAAATGGAAGTTTGGGCATTAGAAGCTTATGGTGCTGCACATACACTACAAGAAATATTAACTGTCAAATCAGATGATGTTGTTGGTAGAGTTAAGACTTATGAAGCTATAGTTAAAGGTGAAAATATACCTGAACCAGGAGTTCCAGAATCATTTAAAGTACTTATAAAAGAACTTCAAGCTCTTTGTTTAGATGTAAGAGTATTAAATGAAGATAATCAAGAAGTTCAGTTAAAAGAATTTTCAGATGATGACGATGATGATGTAATGGAAAACTTAGATGTTAATATTGCAGGAGAAGAAGGATTTGTAGATTCTTCCTCATTAGAAAACGAAGAAGATAGTTACACTATAGAAGAAGATGATATGGAAGAAGACCCAACATATTTTGACGAAGAAGATTTTATGAAAATAACTCAAGAATTTGATGATGAATACAATGACGAACATTAATTTTGAAGGGAGGATATACCCTTGTTTGAATTAAATAATTTTGATGCTATACAAATAGGTTTAGCATCTCCAGAGCAAGTAAGACAATGGTCAAGAGGCGAAGTAAAAAAGCCAGAAACAATAAATTATAGAACTTTAAAACCAGAAAGAGATGGTCTATTCTGTGAAAGAATATTTGGACCAATGAAAGATTGGGAATGTCACTGTGGTAAATATAAAAGAGTTAGATACAAAGGTATTGTTTGTGATAGATGTGGAGTAGAAGTTACTAAAGCAAAAGTTAGAAGAGAAAGAATGGGGCATATTGAATTAGCAGCCCCAGTTTCTCATATTTGGTATTTCAAAGGTATTCCATCAAGAATGGGATTAATACTTGATATGTCACCAAGATCTTTAGAAAAGATTTTATATTTTGCATCATATGTTGTAATAGATCCAAAAGAGACACCATTATTGAAAAAACAGCTTTTAAGTGAAAAAGAATATAGGGAAGCTGTTGACAAGTATGGTGAAGAAAGCTTTGTTGCTGGAATGGGAGCAGAAGCAATAAAACAACTTTTAGGAGAAATTGACTTATTAGCACAATCAATGGAATTAAAAGAAGAACTTAAGCAAAGTACTGGTCAGAAAAAGGTAAGAATAATAAGAAGATTAGAAGTTATTGAATCATTTAAACAATCAGGAAACGACCCAAGATGGATGATAATAGATGTTATTCCAGTAATTCCACCAGATTTAAGACCAATGGTTCAATTAGATGGTGGTAGATTTGCTACTTCTGACTTAAATGATCTTTATAGAAGAGTTATTAATAGAAATAATAGACTTAAGAAACTTCTAGATTTAGGAGCACCAGATATAATTGTTAGAAATGAAAAGAGAATGCTTCAAGAAGCTGTAGATGCTCTTATAGATAATGGTAGAAGAGGAAGAGCTGTAACAGGCCCTGGAAATAGACCTTTAAAATCATTATCAGATATGCTTAAAGGTAAACAAGGTAGATTTAGACAAAACTTACTTGGTAAGAGAGTTGACTATTCAGGAAGATCAGTTATTGTTGTAGGTCCTGAATTAAAAATGTATCAATGTGGATTACCAAAAGAAATGGCACTAGAATTATTTAAGCCTTTTGTAATGAAAAAATTAGTTGAAGATAACGTAGCACATAATATTAAGAGTGCTAAAAGAATGGTAGAGAGAGTTATGCCTCAAGTTTGGGATGTACTTGAAGAAGTAATTGCAGACCATCCTGTATTACTTAACCGTGCTCCTACTCTACATAGACTTGGAATTCAAGCGTTCCAACCTGTATTAGTAGAAGGTAGAGCAATAAAGCTTCATCCATTAGCATGTACAGCATATAATGCTGACTTTGATGGAGACCAAATGGCAGTCCATGTTCCTTTATCAGTAGAAGCTCAAGCAGAAGCAAGATTTTTAATGCTTGCAGCAACTAATATATTAAAACCATCTGATGGTAAGCCAGTATGTGTACCAACACAAGATATGGTACTTGGTTCATACTATTTAACAATGGAAAAAGATGATACAAAAGGTGCGGGAAGCTACTTCCATTCTAGAGATGAAGCTATAATGGCTTATGAAGTAAAAGAAATAGGAATTCATGCAGCTATAAATGTAAGAATGACTAGAGAAGAAAATGGAGTAGTTACTTCAGGAATAATAAGTACAACTGTTGGTAAACTAATATTCAATCAATCAATACCTCAAGATTTAGGATTTGTTGATAGAAACAATGAAAAAGAAAAGTTTAATTTAGAAATAGATTTCTTGGTTACTAAGAAAAACTTAGGTAAGATTATAGATAAGTGTTACTCAAAGCATGGTCCAGCAGAAACATCTATAATGCTAGATAATATAAAAGCTCTTGGATATCATTATTCATCAATTGGTGCGGTAACTGTTGCTGCTGCTGATATGATAGTACCTGAAAGAAAGTATGAGTTACTAAAAGAAGCAGATGAAACCGTAGAAAAAATTGAAAAGATGTATAAGAGAGGTTTTATATCAGAAGATGAAAGGTATGAAAGAGTTATAGAAAAATGGACTAAGACAACTGAAGATGTTGCAGATGCACTAATGGATAGTATGGATAAATTTAATCCAATATTCATGATGGCTGATTCAGGAGCCAGAGGCTCTAAGTCTCAAATTAAGCAACTAGCTGGTATGAGAGGACTTATGGCAAATCCATCTGGTAAAATTATAGAGTTACCAATTAGAGCATCATTTAAAGAAGGTCTTGATGTGTTAGAGTACTTCATATCAACTCATGGAGCAAGAAAAGGTAACGCAGATACTGCATTAAAAACTGCCGATTCAGGATATTTAACAAGAAGACTTGTTGATGTTTCACAAGATGTTATTGTTAGAGAAGAAGACTGTGGAACAAAAGAAGGAATATATGTATCAGAAATAAAAGAAGGCAATGAAGTAATTGAAGAGTTAAAAGAAAGACTAACAGGTAGATATTTAGCAGAAGATATAGTTGATGAAAAAACTCAAGAATTAATAGCAAAAAATGATACTTATGTTGATTCTGACTTAGCTGAAAAAATAGTAGCAACTGGAATAAATAAAGTTAAGATAAGATCAGTATTTACATGTATGTGTAAGATTGGTGTTTGTGCTAAATGTTATGGTATGAACATGGCAACAGCTAAAAAAATCAATATTGGAGAAGCTGTTGGAATAATAGCTGCTCAATCAATTGGAGAACCAGGTACTCAACTTACAATGAGAACATTCCATACAGGTGGAGTTGCAGGTGCAGATATAACTCAAGGTCTTCCTAGAGTTGAAGAACTATTTGAAGCAAGAAAGCCAAAGGGTCTTGCAATTGTAAGTGAAATAAATGGTACAGTAAGAGTTGAAGAAACTAAGAAAAAGAGAACTGTTATTGTAACAAATGAAAATGGAGAAGAACATAGCTATGATATTCCATTTGGTTCAAGATTAAAGGTTCAAGATGGAGATATAATTGAAGCTGGTGATGAAGTAACAGAAGGATCAATAAATCCACATGATATAATGAATATCAAGGGGGTTGATGGTGCTAGAAAATATTTACTTTCAGAAGTTCAAAAAGTTTATAGACTTCAAGGTGTTGATATTAACGATAAACACTTAGAAGTTGTAGTTAGACAAATGACTAGAAAAGTAAAGGTAACTGATTCAGGTGACACTTCACTTTTACCTGGTACAATGATAGATATGTTTGATTTTTATGAAGCAAATCAAGAAGTTAAGAAACTTGGTGGAGAAGAAGCAAAAGGAGAATTAGCTTTATTAGGTATAACAAAAGCTGCTCTTGCTACAGATAGTTTCTTATCAGCAGCATCATTCCAAGAAACAACAAGAGTATTAACAGAAGCTGCAATAAAAGGAAAAGTTGATCCTTTATTAGGATTAAAAGAAAATGTTATAATAGGTAAGTTAATACCAGCGGGTACTGGAATGATGAGATATAGAGCTGTAAGATTAAATGTTGATAATAATTTAGTTGAATCTGAAGAAACAAACGAAGAATAATATTAAATTTATTGACATCAATATTTTAAAATGATACAATACAAACTGTGTGATTTTGAATAAAAATATTTTTTGGTTTATGAAGATAGGAGAAGCTCTTATCTTCATGAATTCTGTTTTAGAATTAACTTAGATTTATCTTTTTATTTTAAATAGATAAATAAAAATTCAGGAGGTGAAAAAATGCCAACTATAAGCCAATTAGTAAGAAAAGGAAGAAAGGTTGTTACTTCAGCATCAACTGCTCCAGCACTTAAAGAGTGTCCACAAAAGAGAGGGGTTTGTACTGTTGTAAAAACTAGTACTCCAAAGAAGCCTAACTCAGCATTAAGAAAAGTTGCCAGAGTAAGACTAACAAATGGATATGAAGTTACTGCATACATTGGTGGTGTAGGACACAACTTACAAGAACATAGCGTTGTTCTTATAAGAGGTGGTAGAGTTAAGGACCTTCCTGGTGTTAGATACCATATAATAAGAGGTGCATTAGACTGCGCTGGTGTAGCTAACAGAATGCAAGGAAGATCAAAGTATGGAGCTAAGAGACCAAAACAAAAGTAGTTTCTTAAATTCATGTAGTGCTTATCTTCAGCATTTACATAGATTTATAACGTAAGTTTATATAGATGAAGGAGTTAGCACTTTGCGGTATGAAATATTACCGAGTACCGATGAACTTAAATCATCATGTTAAGGAGGGAAGAAAAGTGCCAAGAAAAGGACATATAGCAAAAAGAGATGTATTACCAGATCCAATGTATAACTCAAAGGTTGTAACAAAGCTTATCAACGGAGTAATGCTTGATGGTAAAAAAGGAGTAGCACAAAAAATATGCTACGATGCATTTGAAACTATGGCTCAAAAAACTGGTAGAGATGCATTAGAAGTTTTTGAAGAAGCAATGAACAACGTAATGCCTTTACTAGAAGTTAAAGCTAGAAGAATAGGTGGAGCTACTTACCAAGTTCCAATAGAAGTTAGAGCTGAAAGAAGACAGACTTTAGGTATCAGATGGATACTAGCTGCAGCTAGAAAAAGAGGAGAAAAGCTTATGTGTGAAAGATTAGCTGGAGAATTATTAGATGCAGCTAATAACACTGGTGCGGCTGTTAAGAAGAGAGAAGATACTCACAAGATGGCAGAAGCAAATAAGGCTTTCGCTCATTACAGATACTAATATGAAACTGTTTTGGCTCTATGCCAAAACAGTTTTGTCGAATATACAATTAATTGAGAGGAGGAAGACAAATGGCAAGAAAATTCCCATTAGAGAAATTCCGTAACTTCGGAATAATGGCGCATATAGACGCGGGAAAAACTACTACAACTGAGCGTATACTATTCTATGCTGGTAAGACACATAAAATAGGTGAAACTCACACAGGTGAATCACAAATGGACTGGATGGCACAAGAAAAGGAAAGAGGTATAACAATTACTTCAGCAGCTACTGCTTGTGCATGGAAAGACCATGAATTAAATATTATAGATACTCCAGGGCACGTAGACTTCACAGTAGAAGTTGAAAGATCATTAAGAGTTCTTGATGGAGCTGTTACTGTATTAGATGCTAAGAGTGGTGTTGAACCTCAAACTGAAACAGTTTGGAGACAGGCAGACAAGTACAATGTACCAAGAATGATATATGTAAATAAGATGGATGCTACAGGTGCTGATTTCCTTAGATGTGTAAACACAGTAAGAGATAGATTAAAGGCTAATGCAGTTCCAATACAACTTCCAATAGGATCAGAAGATACATTTAAGGGTATGATTGATTTAATCAAGAATGTTGCAATAATGTATTATGATGACCTTGGTGTTGATATGAGAGAAGAAGAAATACCAGCTGACTTAAAAGATATGGCAGAAGAATACAGAGGAACTATGATAGAAGCTATAGCTGAAACTGATGAAGAATTAATGATGAAGTATCTTGAAGGTGAAGAAATCACTGAAGAAGAATTACACAAAGCATTAAGAAAAGCAACTATAGCTAATGAAATTTATCCATGTTTATGTGGATCATCTTATAAGAATAAGGGTGTTCAACAAATGCTTGATGCTGTTGTTGAATATTTACCATCACCATTAGATATTCCACCAGTTAAAGGAACTACATTAGATGGAGAAGAAGCTGAAAGAGAAGCAGCAGATTCAGCACCAATGTCAGCATTAGCATTTAAGATTGCTACTGACCCATTTGTTGGAAGACTTGCATTTACTAGAATATATTCAGGTGTTATGCAAAGTGGTTCATATGTTCTTAACTCTACTAAAGGAAAAAAAGAAAGAATTGGTAGACTTGTTAAGATGCATGCAAATCATAGAGAAGAAGTTGAATCTTTAGAAGCAGGAGAATTAGGAGCAATTATTGGATTAAAGAACACTACAACTGGTGATACTTTATGTGCTGAAGAAGCTCCAATAGTACTTGAATCAATGGAATTCCCAGAACCAGTTATAAATGTTGCTATTGAGCCAAAAACAAAGGCTGGTCAAGAAAAGATGGGATTAGCATTAGCTAAGCTTGCAGAAGAAGACCCAACATTTAAGACATATACTGATCAAGAAACTGGTCAAACAATAATAGCAGGTATGGGAGAACTTCATCTAGAAATTATTGTTGATAGACTTCAAAGAGAATTTAAAGTTGAATGTAATGTTGGTGCACCACAAGTTTCATATAAAGAAACAATAAGAAAGGCTGTTAAAGCAGAAGCTAAGTATGCTAAGCAATCAGGTGGTAAGGGACAATATGGTCACGCTATAATTGAAATGGAACCAACAGATGGAGAATATACATTTGAAAATGCTGTTGTTGGAGGAGCTATTCCTAAGGAATATATACCAGCAATAGATGCAGGTATACAAGAAGCTGCACTTTCAGGTGTAATTGCTGGATATAATGTTATTAACTTTAAAGTTAAGTTAGTACATGGTTCTTACCATGAAGTCGATTCTTCTGAAATGGCATTTAAGATTGCTGGTTCTATGGCATTTAAAAATGGTATGGCAAAAGCAGATCCAGTATTACTTGAACCTATGATGAAGGTTGAAATAACAGTTCCTGAAGAATACATGGGAGATGTTATTGGTGATGTTAATTCAAGAAGAGGTAGAATGGAAGGTATGGAAGCTGTTAATGGTGCACAAATTATAAGAGCATTTGTTCCATTAGCAGAAATGTTTGGATATGCAACTTCATTAAGATCAAGAACTCAAGGTAGAGGAGTTTACTCAATGGAATTTGATCACTATGAAGAAGTTCCAAAGAGCATACAAGAAAAAATAGCTGGTGAAAGAGCTAAATAAATTTAAATAAATTGATGTACATACAATAGATTTTCTATTGTATGTATTATATATCTAATATAAAATTAAGTTAATATAAAGTAGATATTAAAGAATTTATAGGTTATAATATTCATGGATGATTCTTTAAATTATTTACTATTAAAGGAGGATTTAACAATGGCAAAGGAAAAATTTGAAAGAAGTAAGCCACACGTAAACATTGGAACAATAGGACACGTAGACCACGGTAAGACAACATTAACAGCAGCAATCACAACAGTATTAGCAAACAAGGGATATGCTCAAGCATTTGATTATGCATCAATTGATAAGGCACCAGAAGAAAAAGAAAGAGGAATCACAATCAATACATCACACGTTGAATATCAAACAGACAACAGACACTATGCACACGTTGACTGTCCAGGACACGCTGACTATGTAAAGAACATGATAACAGGAGCAGCTCAAATGGATGGAGCAATCTTAGTAGTATCAGCAGCAGATGGACCAATGCCACAAACAAGAGAACATATCTTACTAGCATCAAGAGTAGGAGTTGACTATATAGTAGTATTCTTAAATAAGGCAGATATGGTAGACGATCCAGAATTATTAGAATTAGTAGAAATGGAAGTAAGAGAATTATTAAGTGAATACAACTTCCCAGGAGATGACATTCCAGTAGTAGTAGGATCAGCATTAAAAGCATTAGAAAATCCAACAGATCCAGAAGCAACAAAATGCATAATGGAATTAATGGATGCAGTAGATAGCTACATTCCAACACCAGAAAGAGCAACAGATAAAGAATTCTTAATGCCAGTAGAAGATGTATTCACAATTACAGGTAGAGGAACAGTTGCAACAGGAAGAGTTGAAAGAGGAGTACTTCACCTAGGAGACGAAGTAGAAATCGTAGGATTAAGTGAAGAAAAGAAGAAGACAGTAGTAACAGGAATAGAAATGTTCAGAAAGTTACTAGACGAAGCGCAAGCAGGAGATAACATAGGAGCATTATTAAGAGGTATCCAAAGAACAGACATCGAAAGAGGTCAAGTAATAGCAAAACCAGGATCAGTACATCCACACAAGAAGTTCGTAGGTCAAGTATACGTACTTAAGAAAGAAGAAGGTGGAAGACATACACCATTCTTTGATGGATACAGACCACAATTCTACTTCAGAACAACAGATGTTACAGGAACAATCAAGTTACCAGACGGAATGGAAATGGTTATGCCAGGAGACCACATAGATATGAATGTTGAATTAATAACAGAAGTAGCTATGGATGAAGGATTAAGATTCGCTATAAGAGAAGGCGG
>Ga0352976_1033698_pt1 | contig 16321 bp, 30 predicted proteins | sample Cowrumrumenfluid_FD_205949 | JGI IMG/M metagenome (GOLD analysis project Ga0352976, IMG submission 205949) | Metatranscriptome of Cow rumen microbial communities from the University of Illinois at Urbana-Champaign, USA - Cow X-1 rumen fluid... | ecosystem: Host-associated > Mammals > Digestive...
CGCTCGTGAAACATACACGCATGTATATAAGTATGTTGAACGCCCGCAGCACGAACCAAATTAACAACAAATTATTAACCAAAAAAAGTTACAATGCCTACAATTCAACAATTAGTTAGAAAAGGAAGAGCAGAACTTATCGACAAGAGCAAAAGCCCTGCATTGGACAGCTGCCCGCAACGTCGTGGCGTATGTGTACGCGTTTACACAACAACTCCGAAAAAGCCTAATTCCGCAATGCGTAAGGTGGCACGTGTTCGTCTCACGAACCAAAAGGAAGTGAACGCATACATCCCGGGTGAGGGACACAACCTCCAGGAGCACAGTATCGTCATGGTACGTGGCGGCCGTGTCAAGGACCTGCCGGGTGTTCGTTACCACATCGTTCGCGGTACACTCGATACCGCCGGCGTGGCTAACAGACTCCAACGTCGCTCAAAGTACGGCGCTAAACGCCCGAAAGCAAAAAAGTAAGCTGAAAGCTGAATTCTGAAAACTAACTAAAAGTTCCATACGCTGGGACAGATTAAAAATGGGTTGATCGGTTGAGTAAGCGGGGATTGAGTCAAATGTGGAAAAAAGACGAAACCGCTGAAGCGATTACAGCCAAAAAACAATTAAAACAATGAGAAAAGCAAAACCAAAGAAACGCGTCATCCTGCCGGATCCGGTATTCGGAGAGGTAATGGTTGCGAAATTTGTGAACCACCTCATGCTCGATGGTAAGAAAAACACCGCTTACGGTGTGTTCTATACCGCTCTGGACCTTGTTGGCCAGAAGAACAAAGATGGTGAGAAGTCCGCATTGGACATTTGGAAAGCCGCTTTGGACAACATCACTCCTCTCGTAGAGGTTAAGTCTAAACGTATCGGTGGTGCTACCTTCCAGGTTCCGACCGAGATCCGTGCAGACCGCAAAGAGTCCATCGCTATGAAAAACATGATTTCCTTCGCACGCAAACGTGGCGGCCACTCAATGGCTGAGAAACTCGCGGCTGAAATCATGGATGCTATCAATAGCCAGGGCGGTGCCTTCAAACGTAAAGAGGATATGCACCGTATGGCGGAGGCTAACCGTGCATTTGCACACTTCAGATTTTAATGGCGAAGAGCGATTTAAAATATAACAGGAACATCGGTATCATGGCTCACATTGATGCCGGTAAGACTACGACCTCTGAGCGTATCCTCTACTACACCGGTCTGACTCACAAACTGGGTGAGGTACATGACGGTGCAGCGACAATGGACTGGATGGAGCAGGAGCAGGAACGTGGTATAACCATCACTTCTGCTGCTACCACTACCTACTGGAACTTCCTTGGTAACAAATACAAAATAAACCTGATTGACACTCCGGGTCACGTGGACTTTACAGTCGAGGTGGAACGCAGCTTGCGTATCCTGGATGGCGCTGTAGCGACATTCTGCGCAGTAGGCGGCGTGCAACCGCAGAGTGAGACGGTTTGGCGTCAGGCTGACAAGTATTCTGTACCGCGCATCTGCTATGTGAATAAGATGGACCGCAGTGGTGCCAACTTCTTTGACGTGGTTCGCCAAATAAAAGAAGTGCTCGGCGCTACGCCGTGCCCCATCCAAATCCCGGTAGGTAGCGAGGAACATTTCAAAGGCGTGGTGGACCTGATTAAGATGAAATCTATCATCTGGCACGACGAGACCTTAGGCGCTGAGTATGAAGTGGACGACATTCCTGCCGAGCTGCAAGCAGAGGCAGAAGAGTGGCGCGACAAAATGCTCGAGACTTGCGCCGAGTTTGACGATGTGCTTATGGAGAAATATTTCTCCGACCCGTCCACCATCACAGAAGACGAGATCCGTGCGGCTATCCGCAAGGGTACTGTAGGCTTGCATATTTTCCCTGTTATATGTGGTTCGAGCTTTAAGAACAAAGGCGTTCAGACAATGCTGGATGCCGTTTGTGCTTACCTGCCGAGCCCGCTTGACACGCCGGAAATCAAAGGTACTGACCCGCGTAACAACAAACAAGTGGTTCGCCATCCTTCCGAGGATGAACCGCTGTGCGCGTTGGCGTTCAAGATTGCTACCGACCCGTTTGTGGGACGTCTCTGCTACTTCCGCGTTTATAGCGGTAAACTCGAGGCAGGCTCGTATATCTACAACACTCGTTCGGGCAAGAAAGAACGTATCAGCCGTATCTTCCAGATGCACTCGAATCACCAGAACCCTGTGGATGTGATATGCGCAGGCGATATAGGTGCGGGCGTAGGATTTAAGGATATACGCACGGGTGATACCTTGTGCTCCGAGGGTGCACAAATCACGCTTGAGTCTATTGAATTCCCGGCTCCTGTTATCGGTATCTCCGTAGAACCGAAGAGCCAGCAAGACCTCGACAAACTGGGCGTGGGACTTGCCAAACTGGCGGAAGAAGACCCGACCTTCACCGTGAAGACGGATGACCAGACCGGCCAGACCGTGATATCCGGAATGGGCGAGTTGCACCTTGAGATTATTATCGACCGTCTCAAACGCGAGTTTAAGGTCGAGTGTAACCAAGGTCGCCCGCAAGTGGCTTACCGTGAGGCTATCAGCGCTCCGGTTGAACTGCGTGAGACGTACAAGAAACAAACCGGCGGTCGCGGTAAGTTTGCGGACATCATCGTTCGCGTCGAACCGGCCGACCCCGAGTTTGAAGGTACGTTGCAGTTTATTGATGTGGTCAAGGGCGGCGATATCCCCAAGGAATATATCCCGTCTATCGAGAAAGGCTTCCAGACTGCCATGAAGAATGGCGTATTGGCTGGCTTCCCGCTTGACAAACTGAAAGTAACTGTGCTTGACGGTAGCTTCCACCCCGTGGATAGCGACCAGTTGAGCTTTGAGATATGTGCGCAGATTGCGTTCAAGAACGCTTGTATGAAAGCCAAACCCGTGCTCATGGAGCCGATCATGAAAATCGAGATTGTGACTCCGGACGAGAATATGGGTGACGTCATAGGCGACTTGAACAAACGCCGCGGACAGGTAGAAGGCATGGACACCGCCCGTACGGGTGCCCGTATCGTGAAGGCAAAAGTGCCGTTGGCTGAGATGTTCGGCTATGTAACGGCACTGCGAACCATCACCTCGGGACGCGCTACAAGCAGCATGGAGTTCTCGCACTACGAACCTGTCTCGAGCACCATCGCCAAAGCGGTACTGACCGAGTGCGGCGGGCGTGCAGACCTCGTCTAAAACGCATAACCCTCGTGCAGGCGTGCACGAACAATAAATACACACATACGCGCGAGTCTTCTGAGCGAATGACTCTTTAGGGGTTTCGCGCGTCTGTGACGAAGTAAAAACAATAAAATTAAACAACAAAATGAGTCAAAAAATTCGTATCAAACTGAAATCGTTCGACCACAACCTGGTTGACAAGTCGGCAGAGAAAATCGTGAAGACGGTTAAGGCTACCGGTGCCGTAGTAAGCGGTCCTATTCCATTGCCCACACACAAACGTATCTTCACCGTGAACCGTTCGACGTTCGTAAACAAAAAGAGCCGTGAGCAATTCGAGTTGGCTAACTACAAACGCCTCATCGACATCTACAACTCCAACAACAAGACTGTAGAAGCACTCATGAAACTCGAGCTCGCAAGTGGTGTAGAAGTTGAAATCAAGGTTTGATAACAAAACAACTAGTGAACTAGTAAAAAACAAAAAAGCCACATCCGACGGATAGCAACGGTGTCTCAACACAACGAACCCCGTCGGGGAGTGTGGAAACAGTATTAACAATAAATTCAATCTAAGGTAAAATGCCAGGATTATTAGGAAAAAAGATCGGAATGACATCCGTCTTCGGTGCCGATGGTAAGAATATTCCATGCACCGTTATTGAAGCTGGTCCTTGCGTAGTTACGCAGTTGAAGACAGTGGAGAAAGACGGCTATCAGGCTGTTCAGGTTGGTTTCAAGCAGAAGAGCGAGAAACACACCAACAAAGCTGAAGCCGGACATTTCAAAGCTGCAGGCGTCAACCCCATGCGTTATTTGGCAGAGTTTGACGGTTTTGACCAGGAGTTAAAGCTTGGTGACGAAATCAATGTCAGCATCTTCGAGGAAGGTACGTACGTTGACGTAGTGGGCACCAGCAAAGGTAAAGGATTCCAGGGCGTTGTTAAACGTCATGGTTTCGGTGGCGTAGGCCAATCGACACACGGTCAGGATGACCGTCTGCGCGCACCGGGTTCGGTGGGTGCTTGTGCATACCCGAGCCGTATCTTCCCGGGTACCCGTATGGCGGGTCACATGGGCGTAGATCGCGTAACCGTTCAGAACCTCGTGGTTCTTAAAGTGATTCCCGAGTACAACCTTCTCATGGTGAAGGGTAGCATACCGGGTGCAAAGAACAGTATTGTAACTATTAACAAGTAATCAGTATGGAACTTAGTATTTTGAATCAAGCCGGTGAGAAGACCGGTAAGAAGATTAAGCTCAATGACGCTATCTTCGGAATCGAGCCTAACGACCACGCTATTTACTTGGACGTTAAGCAGTTCTTGGCAAACAATCGTCAAGGCACAGCTAAAGCTAAACAACGTAGTGAGAACGCTCACTCGACTCGCAAACTTGGTCGTCAGAAAGGTGGCGGCGGCGCTCGTCCGGGTGACTTCAAGAGCCCTGTTCGCGTTGGTGGTGGTACCATCTTCGGTCCCGTTCCCCGCGACTATAGCTTCAAGCTGAATCATAAAGTTAAACAGTTAGCCCGCCGTTCGGCCCTCAGCCAACGCGCTAAAGACAACCAGATCATCGTGCTCGACGCTATCAACTTCGATGCTCCGAAGACCAAAGCTATGGTTGAAGTACTGGCTAAACTGAATCTCACCGGTCGCAAGGTGCTCGTAGTACTGCCCGAAAACAACGAAACAGTGTTGAAATCGGCACGCAACATCGAGCGCACAAACGTAACGACTGTAAACGAGTTGAATACATACGCAATCATGAACGCGAACACCTTGATTATGCTCCCGGAGAGCGTCAAGGCTATCGAGGAAACTTTAGCATAAGGAGGCAAGATTATGGCAATTATTATTAAACCTATCGTCACTGAGAAGATGACCGCCGCCGGCGAGAAGTTCAATCGTTACGGATTCCGCGTAGAACGTGCTGCCAATAAGGTGCAAATCAAGAAGGCAGTCGAAGAAATGTACAATGTTCAGGTGCTGGATGTGAACACCCTGATTGTTGCTCCGAAGACTAAACAACGCTGGACGAAGTCCGGTTTGCTCCGCGGTGCTCAACAGGCGTACAAGAAAGCCATCGTGACATTGAAAGAAGGTGAAACAATTGATTTTTATAGCAATATCTAAAAATGGCTGTACGTAAATTAAAACCCTCTACACCGGGGCAAAGACACAAGATTATTGGCGCGTTTGAGACGATTACGGCAAGCGCACCAGAGAAGTCTCTTGTATTCGGTAAGCTGAAAACGGGTGGTCGCAACAACACTGGTAAAGAGACCATGCGTTATATCGGCGGCGGACACAAGCAGAAATTCCGCGTAATTGACTTCAAACGCAACAAAGATGGTGTACCCGCAACTGTTAAGACTATTGAGTATGATCCGAACCGTAGTGCTCGTATCGCTCTGTTGTTCTACGCAGACGGTGAGAAGCGTTACATGCTTGCTCCTAACGGATTGCAAGTAGGTCAAACTGTTTTGTCAGGTAGCGGTATCGCTCCTGAAGTTGGAAACTCTCTCCCAATGTCGGAGATCCCTCTGGGAACTCTGATTCACAACATCGAGCTTCGTCCGGGCCAAGGCGCCCAGATGGTACGTTCTGCCGGTGTGTTCGCACAACTCGCAGGCCGTGAGGACAAGTATGCTTTGATTAAGTTGCCTTCAGGCGAACTCCGCAAAGTGCTTGCCGCTTGCAAAGCTACCGTAGGTGTTGTTGGTAACAGCGATCACGCACTGGAGAAGAGCGGTAAGGCCGGTCGTAGCCGCTGGCTCGGTCGTCGCCCGCACAACCGTGGTGTAACGATGAACCCTGTAGATCACCCGATGGGTGGTGGTGAAGGCCGCGCTAGTGGTGGACACCCGAGAAGCCGTAAGGGCTTGCTGGCTAAGGGATACAAGACTCGTCATCCGAAGAACCAGTCCAACCAGTACATTATTGAAAGACGTAAAAAGTAACCTATTAAACAGAAGAGAATTATGAGTCGTTCATTGAAAAAAGGACCGTTTATCAACGTTAAGTTGGAGAATAAGGTGCTCGCCATGAATGAGGCTAACAAAAAAGAAGTTGTTAAGACCTGGTCGCGCGCATCGATGATCTCTCCTGATTTCGTAGGTCACACTATCGCCGTTCATAACGGAAATAAATTCATTCCTGTTTACGTAACTGAGAATATGGTAGGTCACAAACTCGGTGAGTTCGCTCCGACCCGTATCTTCCGTGGACACGCAGGAAAGAAATAAATCACTAATCATTCACAACAAATTAAAACAATTTTAGACAATGGGTGCTAGAAAACATAACACAGCTGAGGCAATGAAGGAGGCTCGCAAGAACCAATACTTCGCCAAGCTCAATAACGTTCCTACCTCACCGCGAAAAATGCGCCTTGTTGCTGACATGATTCGTGGTTTGGAAGTGAACCGTGCCCTCGGTGCATTGCATTTCTCTACGAAAGAGGCTAGCCGTGCACTTGAGAAACTCCTCAAATCCGCCATTGCTAACTGGGAAGTAAAAACCGGTAAGAAGGCTGATTCTGAGACTTTGTATGTAAGTAATATCATGGTGGACGGCGGAATGTCGCTCAAACGTCTGCAGACCGCTCCTCAAGGTCGCGGATACCGCATTCGCAAACGCAGTAACCATGTAACTATCTTCGTTGACAGTAAAACTAATAAAGCTGAGTAAGACTATGGGACAGAAAATTAATCCGATTAGCAACCGCCTGGGTATTGTCCGCGGTTGGGACAGCAACTGGTTCGGTGGTAAGAACTACGGGGACACGATTCTGGAAGACCAGAAGATCCGTGACTACCTGAACGCCCGTCTTGCTGAGGCTAGCATTAGCCGTATTGTTATCGAAAGAACTCTGAAACTTGTGACTGTAACTGTCTGCACTGCTCGCCCCGGTTATATTATCGGTAAGGGTGGACAAGAGGTTGACAAATTGAAAGAGGAACTGAAGAAAATCACCAAACAGGATGTTCAAATCAACATCTACGAGGTTAAACGTCCCGAACTCGACGCTACTATCGTTGCGCAGAAAGTTGCTAAGCAACTCGAAGGCAAGATCGCTTACCGCCGTGCCGTGAAGATGGCTATCGCCTCTACGATGCGTATGGGCGCCGAAGGTATCAAGATTCAAATCAGCGGCCGTCTGAACGGTGCTGAGATTGCCCGCTCTGAGATGTACAAAGAGGGTCGTACTCCGTTGCACACTCTCCGTGCTGACATCGACTACTGCCACGTAGGTGCACTGACGAAAGTCGGTATCCTGGGCGTGAAGGTTTGGATCTGCCGTGGTGAAGTGTATGGCAAGAAAGACCTTGCTCCTAACTTCAGCCAGAAGCAAGATGGCCGTGGTGAACGTCGTGGCGAACGCCGTGACGATCGTCGTGGCGACCGTCGTGAGCGTCGTGGTGATTTCCGCAGAAACAATAAACAATAATGTTGAACCGATTTGTAGATTATAGTTATGTTACAACCTAAGAAAACAAAATTCCGCCGTTCGCAAAAGGGCCGTATCAAAGGTGATGCGCAACGCGGTAATGAACTTGCTTTTGGCTCGTTCGGTATCAAGAGCCTTGGTACTATCTGGTTGACAGGTCGTCAAATCGAAGCTGCCCGTGTGGCCGTAACTCGTCATATGCAACGTCAGGGTCAAGTCTGGATCCGCGTTTTCCCGGATAAACCGATTACCAAGAAACCCTTGGATGTCCGTATGGGTAAAGGTAAAGGTGCTCCCGAAGGATTCGTAGTTCCGTTGGCTCCCGGCCGTATCATCTTCGAGGTGGACGGTGTTCCCTACGAGGTGGCTAAAGAGGCACTGCGCCTGGCTGCACAGAAACTCCCGATTACAACCAAATTTGTCGTAAGACGTGATTACGACGCAACCCAACTTGTATAATTAAAGGATTATGAAAACAGCTGAAATTAAAGAATTAACAACTGCTGAGATCCAGGAGCGTCTGGCCGCTGAAAAAGAGGCTTTGGTTCGCCTGAAACTCAATCACAGTATTTCTCCGCTCGACAATCCGTTGCAGATTAAGGTTGCTCGTAAGACAATCGCTCGCCTTGCAACTGAGCTTCGTAAGAGAGAATTAACAAAGTAAAATCGAACGAAAATGGAAACAAGAAATCTTAGAAAAGAGCGTCAGGGAGTTGTCGTTTCCAACAAAATGGATAAGACTATCGTCGTGGCCGTTAAGTGGAAAGAGAAACACCCTATCTATGGCAAGTTTGTAAACAAAACTCGCAAGTTCCATGTTCATGACGAGAAGAACGAATGCGGAATCGGTGATACCGTGCGCATTATGGAAACTCGTCCCTTGAGCAAAACAGTTCGTTGGCGTCTAACTCAAATAATTGAAAGGGCTAAGTAATTATGATACAACAAGAATCAAGACTTACAGTAGCGGACAACTCGGGTGCTAAAGAGGCATTATGTATCCGCGTGCTGGGTGGAACGAAAAAACGTTACGCCACCCTGGGAGACACCATCGTAGTAGCCGTTAAAGGCGTTATCCCTTCCAGCGAAGTGAAAGACGGTACGGTTAGCCGTGCTATCGTCGTTCGCGTGAAGAAAGAAGTACGTCGCGCTGACGGAAGTTACATCCGCTTCGATGACAACGCTTGCGTTCTCATCTCTAACGCCGGTGAACTCCGCGGTAGCCGTATCTTCGGTCCGGTGGCTCGTGAGCTCCGTCAAACGAACATGAAGATTATTTCTCTGGCACCTGAAGTGCTTTAATCACTAAATTTTTACAGTAATGGCAAAATTACATATTAAAAAGGGTGATATCGTCTACGTAAATGCAGGTGCTTCCAAGGGCAAAACCGGTCGCGTACTGGAAGTGCTCGTAGAGAAACAACGTGCAATTGTAGAGGGTGTCAATATGGTCTCCAAGAGCACCAAACCCAATGCAAAGAATCCGCAAGGCGGAATAGTTAAACAGGAGAGCCCTATCCATATCTCGAACCTCAACCCCGTCGAGGACGGCAAGCCCGTTCGCGTAGGCCGCGTTCGTAAGGATGGCAAACTCGTCCGCGTAAGTAAAAAATCAGGTAAAGAACTCTAAGCAATGAATACAGCAAGTCTTAAACAAGATTATCAGGAGCGCATCGTTCCTATCTTGATGAAGGAGTTTAACTACACCACTGTTATGCAGTGCCCGAAACTCCAGAAAATAGTCCTCAATCAGGGTCTTGGCGAAGCTGTGGCTGACAAGAAAATCATCGACGTGGCGCAACAGGAAATGACGCTCATCGCCGGTCAGAAAGCCGTTGCTACTGTTTCGAAGAAAGATATTGCCAACTTCAAGGTTCGTAAGAAAATGCCTATCGGCGTTCGCGTTACCCTCCGCGGTGAGCGTATGTACGAGTTCTTGGAGCGTCTTGTCCGCGTTGCCCTGCCGCGTATCCGCGACTTCAAAGGTATCAACAACAAGATGGATGGCCGTGGTAACTATACCCTCGGCATCACCGAGCAAATCATCTTCCCCGAGATTAACATTGATAACATCACCAAATTGCTGGGTATGAACATCACCTTCGTTACCACCGCTAATACCGATGCTGAAGGTTTTGCTCTCCTCCGCGAGTTTGGTCTGCCGTTCAAAAAGTAACCTTTTAAACGAATACAATTATGGCAAAAGAATCAATGAAAGCCCGCGAGGTAAAACGCGCTAAACTGGTGGCTAAATTCGCTGCTAAACGCGCTCAACTCCTCAAGGATGGTGACTATGAAGGTCTCCAAGCACTTCCGAAGAACGCCAGCCCGGTTCGTCTGCACAACCGTTGCAAAATAACCGGCCGTCCGAAAGGTTATATGCGTGCATTCGGCTTGAGCCGTATTCAGTTCCGCGAGATGGCCTCCAAAGGCCTTATCCCGGGCGTGAAGAAAGCCAGCTGGTAAAATAAACTAAATTATTAAACAATGTCAGGGGAGTCCTGATAATTTTAAAAACAAAAAACAAAATGACAGATCCTATCGCAGATTATCTGACCCGTGTCAGAAATGCAATCAAAGCCGGTCACCGCGTAGTGGAAGTACCTGCTTCGAATCTGAAGAAAGAGATCACCCGTATCTTGTTCGAGAAGGGTTATATCCTCTCCTATAAGTTCGTGGAAGATGGCCCTCAAGGTACTATTAAGATTGCCTTGAAGTATGATCCGGTTAACAAAGTTAACGCCATCAAGAGTTTACAACGTGTATCAACCCCCGGTTTGCGTCAGTATGTAGGCTATCGCGAGATGCCGCGCGTACTCAACGGCCTTGGTATCGCTATCCTCAGCACCTCTAAGGGTGTGATGACCAACAAAGAGGCTCTCGGCCAGAAGTTGGGTGGCGAGGTTATTTGTTACGTATATTAATTAGAGGAGGATTAGTTATGTCAAGAATTGGTAAATTACCCATCGCTATTCCTGCCGGCGTTACCGTAGCAGTTAGCCCCGAAAACGTAGTGACCGTTAAAGGTCCTAAAGGCGAACTCGTACAAGCTGTTGATCCCCTGATCACAGTCACTGTTGAAGACGGCGTTTGCCACGTAACTCGTCCCAATGACGAGAAAGAAAGCCGCGCTAAACATGGTTTGTACCGCGCGTTGATTCACAATATGGTTCATGGCGTAAGCGAAGGCTATAAGGCTGTGCTCGAACTCGTCGGTGTCGGTTACCGCGTAGAACTCGCTCAACCACAAGTACTGAACTTCTCGCTTGGTTATACACACCCCATCTACCTCGGCTTGCCCAAGGAGATTAAGGTGGAAACCAAATCCGAGCGTAACCAGAACCCGTTGGTAATTCTTGAAAGTGCTGACAGACAACTTCTTGGTCAAGTGTGCGCGAAGATTCGTTCGTTCCGCAAACCCGAACCCTACAAAGGTAAAGGTATTCGCTTCCAGGGTGAAGTCGTTCGTCGTAAGGCTGGTAAATCTGCTGGTAAATAATAAGAAAGGAATAAGTTATGGATAAGAAAATTGCACGTAGAGCTAAGATTAAAGCTACTATTCGTACCAAAGTTTGCGGTACCGCAGAGCAACCTCGTCTGAGCGTATTCCGTTCGAATTGCCAGATTTATGCTCAAGTAATTGACGATGTTAAGGGCGTTACGCTTGCCAGCGCTTCGTCTCTCGGCATCAAGGATAAAGCCACTAAAACCGAGAAAGCCAAGAAAGTCGGCGCCCTCATCGCTGAGGCTGCTAAGAAAGCCGGCGTAGAGCAGGTTGTTTTCGACCGCAACGGTTATCTCTATCACGGACGCGTTCAAGCACTCGCTGACGCTGCACGTGAGGCTGGTCTTAAATTCTAAAACAACGAGAAGTTATGAATAGAGTAAAAACAACACAAGACCTGGAGCTCAAGGAGCGCCTTGTCGCTGTCAACCGCGTAACTAAAGTTACCAAAGGTGGACGTACTATGACATTCGCAGCCATCGTTGTTGTAGGTAATGAGGCTGGAATCGTAGGCTGGGGCCTCGGTAAAGCAGGCGAAGTAACCGCCGCTATTGCCAAGGGCACGGAAGCCGCTAAGAAGAACCTCATCCAAGTGCCTGTACTCAAAGGTACTGTTCCTCACGAGCAACTCGCTAAGTTCGGTGGCGCTCGCGTTTATCTCCAACCCGCTACCCACGGTACCGGTGTGAAAGCCGGTGGCGCTATGCGTGCCGTGCTCGAAAGTGCCGGCGTACATGACGTGTTGGCGAAGTCCAAAGGTAGTTCCAACCCTCACAACCTCGTGAAGGCTACTATCCTCGCTCTCAGTGAGATGCGTGATGCCCGTACAGTGGCTCAAAACCGTGGCGTAAGCCTCGATACAGTGTTTAACGGTTAATTTTGCAAAGACTATGGCTAAGATTAAAATTCAGAAAGTACGCAGTACTATTAAGAGCCCGAAGGTTCAAAAAGAAACAATGGCAGCTCTCGGTCTCCGCAAGATGAACGCTATCGTTGAGCACGAAGCTACACCCGCTATCCTCGGCATGGTCGAGAAAGTGAAACACTTGGTAAAAGTTATTGATTAATCGTAAAACAACAAGCATTATGGAATTAAATAATTTAACTCCGGCTGCTGGTTCAGTTAAAACCGCTAAACGTGTCGGCCGTGGTGCCGGCTCGGGACTCGGTGGAACTTCTACCCGTGGTCATAAGGGTGCTAAATCACGTTCGGGCTACTCCAAGAAGATTGGTTTCGAAGGTGGTCAGATGCCTATGCAACGTCGTTTGCCGAAATTCGGATTCAAGAACATTAACCGTGTTGAGTATAAGGCTATTAACCTCAATACGCTCCAGCAACTTGCCGAGGAAAAGAAACTCGAGACCATTGGTCTCATCGAACTCTTCGAGGCTGGATTCATTAAGAAATCGTCCTTGGTGAAGATTTTGGGTAACGGAACCCTTACCGCTAAACTGAACGTGAAAGCAAACGCATTCAGCAAAGCTGCTGAAGCTGCTATCACTGCTGCTGGTGGTACAATCGAAAAAATTTAAGTAATCAGATTAAACGCAGTTTAATATGAAATTTATTGAAATAGTCAAAAATATCTGGAAGATTGAAGACCTCCGCAATCGACTGCTGACCACGCTTCTGTTCGTGCTCATCTATCGCTTCGGTTCGTTCGTCGTTCTCCCCGGTATTGATCCGACAGCGTTGACTTCCCTGCATGCACAAACGGCTGGCGGTCTGATGGCGCTCTTGGACATGTTCTCCGGTGGTGCATTCTCGAATGCTTCGGTGTTCGCCCTCGGTATCATGCCTTACATCTCGGCGTCTATCGTGATCCAACTGCTCACTATCGCAGTGCCGTATTTCCAGAAGATGCAGAAGGAAGGTGAATCCGGCCGTCAGAAGATGAACCAGATTACGCGCTATCTGACTGTGGCTATCCTGCTCTTCCAGGGTCCGAGTTATCTCGTTAACCTCTCCGTGCAGATGGCACAGGCCGGACAGCCGTTAGCGATAGGATTCAACTGGTTTACGATCTCGTCAACCATTATCCTTTGCGCCGGTTCGATGTTCGTGATGTGGCTGGGTGAGCGTATTACTGATCGTGGTGTAGGTAACGGTATTTCCTTCATCATCTTAATCGGTATTATCGCCCGTCTCCCGGGAGCTGTAGTGCAAGAGTTCTCGTTGCGCCTCAACGAAAACGGCAGCGGCGGATTGGTAGTCTTCATTGCTGAAGTTGTCATCCTGTTGCTCGTCTTCGCATTCGCAATCATGCTCGTTCAAGGTACTCGTAAGATTCCTGTACAGTATGCTAAGCGCATTGTGGGCAATAAACAGTATGGTGGCGTACGCCAGTATATCCCTCTCAAGGTGAATGCGGCTAACGTAATGCCTATCATTTTCGCACAAGCTATTATGTTCATTCCTATCGCAATCGTGGGCTTCCGTGCTGACGGTTCTAACGCCTTCATGCGTGCGTTCATGGACAATAACAGCTTCTGGTATAACTTTGTATTCGCTATCCTGATTATCGCGTTCACATACTTCTACACAGCTATTATCATCAATCCTGTGCAGATGGCCGAGAACCTGAAACTCAATAACGGTTTCATTCCCGGTGTGAAACCCGGTAAGAAGACGGCGGAGTATATTGACTCTATCATGAGCCGCATCACGTTGCCGGGCAGTATCCTGCTCGCCATCATCGCAGTGCTGCCCGCTTTTGCTCGCCTCTTCGGCGTCAGCATGAGCTTCGCGCAGTTCTTCGGCGGTACGTCTTTGCTCATCATGGTAGGCGTTATTTTGGATACACTTCAACAAATCGAGAGTCACCTCTTGATGCGTCACTATGACGGATTCTTTGAGTCCGGCATGCGTATCAAAGGCCGCTCGGGAGCCATGGCATATTAATTTATGGTGTTCCTGAAGACAGACGAAGAAGTTGAATTGATGCGTCAGAGTAATCAACTCTTGGGCATGGCTTATGGCGAAGTGGCCAAAGCCATCGCCCCGGGGGTGACTACCGCTGAACTGAATAAGATTGCGCTCGAGTTTATCTGCGACCACGGAGGTGTACCCTCCTGTCTCGGATTTGAAGGCTATCCTGCTGCGCTCTGCACCTCTGTTAACGAACAGGTCGTGCACGGCATTCCCAGCAAGGACGTGGTGCTTAAGGATGGCGACATCATCTCCATCGACGGATGCGTACTGCTGAACGGTTTCCATGCAGACTCGGCTTATACCTTCCCCGTGGGAGAAGTGAAACCCGAAGTCATGCAGTTGCTCAAAACTACCAAAGAGTGTCTTTACCTCGGTATTGAGCAGGCCGTTACCGGACATAGACTCGGAGACATCGGTTTCGCAATCCAAAACCACGCAGAGAAAGCCGGTTACTCGGTTTGCCGTGAGTTCGTCGGACACGGAATAGGACGCGATATGCACGAAGACCCGGAAGTATGCAACTACGGACGACGTGGCAACGGTATCGTACTCAAATCCGGCATGACACTCGCTATCGAGCCTATGATTATGCTCGGCAGACGGCAAGTTCTCATCGAAGACGACGGATGGACTGCGCGCACCGTGGACCGCAAACCCGCTGCTCATTATGAACTCAGCGTATGCGTAAGAAACGGCAAGGCCGATATCTTATCCACATTTGACTACATTAAGGATGTCTTAGGAGACAGATTTATTTAATTAATATACATCGTATGGCAAAACAAGATGCAATTGAAGTTGACGGAACCATCACCGAGGCCCTCTCGAATGCAATGTTCCGTGTCCAACTGGAAAGTGGTCATGTCATTATCGCTAACATCTCCGGTAAGATGCGTATGCACTATATCAAGATCTTACCCGGTGACCGCGTTAAAGTCGAAATGAGCCCGTATGACCTCACACGTGGAAGAATATCTTTCCGCTATAAGTAAAACTAATTAAACACAGTACAGAGATGAAAGTACGTGCTTCTATTAAAAAGCGCAATGCGGACTGCAAGATCGTGCGCCGCAAAGGTAAGCTTTATGTAATTAACAAAAAAGAACCCAAAATGAAGATGCGTCAGGGATAAGCTCCTCATCTTGGTAACATTTAAACAACATCCCAAAGTAAAAAATTATGGCTATAAGAATTGTCGGTGTAGATCTGCCGCAAAATAAGTGCGGTGAAGTCGGTTTGACTTACATCTACGGATTAGGTCGTTCAAGCGCAAAGAAAATCTTGGCCGAAGCAGGCGTTGACCCAAGCATCAAGGTGCAAGATTGGACGGATGACCAAGCAGCAAAAATCCGTGAGATCATCGGTGCCAAGTACAAGGTAGAAGGTGATCTTCGTTCGGAGACTCAGTTGAACATCAAACGTTTGATGGATATCGGTTGCTACCGCGGTGTTCGTCATCGTCTCGGATTACCCGTTCGCGGTCAGTCCACGAAGAATAACGCCCGTACGCGCAAAGGTAAAAAGAAAACTGTTGCTAACAAGAAGAAGGCAACGAAGTAAAAGTAAACAACCGAAGACTTAATCGATGAACCCAACGGGTTCGAGAAGAAGTCTTAAAGTAAAAAAACTTTAATTAAATCAAACGAATTATGGCAAAGAAAACAGTTGCAGCCAAGAAGCGCGTCGTTAAGATTGACGGCGTAGGCCAGCTCCACGTTATGTCTTCTTTCAACAACGTCATCGTGACGCTCGCTAACGGAGACGGACAAGTAATCAGTTGGTCCTCTGCTGGTAAACAAGGCTTCCGTGGCTCGAAAAAGAATACTCCCTATGCTGCTCAAATGGCAGCGCAGGACGCAGCCAAGGTCGCTTTCGACCTCGGTCTGCGCAAAGTAAAAGCGTATGTTAAGGGTCCTGGACAAGGACGTGAAAGCGCTATCCGCGCTTGTGTCGCCGCCGGTATCGAAGTAACCGAGATTATTGACGTTACTCCTATGCCCTTCAACGGTTGTCGTCCTCCCAAACGCCGCCGCGTATAATGTCAAACAATTTCAAACAATGTCAAACAATTTCAAACATTAAAAATTATGGCAAGATATACTGGACCCAAATCGCGCATCGCACGCCGTTTCGGTGAACCTATCTTCGGACCGGACAAAGCGCTTGACAGACGTCACTACGCTCCCGGCCAACACGGCGTTAACCGTCGTAAAAAGAATTCTGAGTACGGA
>Ga0352976_1049630_pt1 | contig 16314 bp, 14 predicted proteins | sample Cowrumrumenfluid_FD_205949 | JGI IMG/M metagenome (GOLD analysis project Ga0352976, IMG submission 205949) | Metatranscriptome of Cow rumen microbial communities from the University of Illinois at Urbana-Champaign, USA - Cow X-1 rumen fluid... | ecosystem: Host-associated > Mammals > Digestive...
CGAAGCTCCAGAACGACCCGCAGTGCCCCGCATGCGGTTCCAAGGTAACGGCAGGTTCGAAATTCTGCAACAACTGCGGACAGAAATTATGACCGATATCTTCTATTTGACCAAGTGAGGAGTTGTTTTTTGTTATGATGAAAAAAATAGACGCTAAGCATTCGACAATGATCGCGGTGATCTACGCCGCTGCATTCGCAATATACAGTGTGATAGTTTTACCGTTTTTCAACGAGAAAAACTCTGTTTTCTGGCTGAGCTACGGCTTTATGTGCGGTGCGTTCCTTGTTTGCCTGGCTATTACCTTTTATTCTCTGAAGCATGTTGATGTTGAAGCGATATTCATGAATATTCCGCTTCTGTCATTTTCGTTCTTTTATTTCTTTGCCGAGCTTTTTGCAAGCTTTGTATTCATGCTCTTCAGAGCACACGCTTCGATCAAGCTTACCGCGGTCGTTCAGATCGTGATGCTCCTCATTCTGGTCATTTTCTCCGTTATTGCTATGATGGGAGCGAGCGTCAGCTCTGATATCAATCAACATATCGACACAAATGTCAGACATATTAAAAATCTTGCCGTTGATGTAAAGCTCCTCGAAGAGAAGGCCGACGATCCCGAGCTGAAAACGGCGCTTCATAAGATCGAAGAGGCTATACGATTCTCCGACCCTATGACAAACGTGACGGTTGCCGATCTTGATGGCATAATAGAAGGAAAGGTAAAGGAGCTTAAGTATCAGTGCGACAGCGGAAGCAAGGGCGTTGCCCTCGAGATCTGCCAGCAGCTTACATCATTCCTTTCCGAAAGAAATCAAAAGCTGAAATACAGCAAGTGATTTAGCATTTTCAAAAGAAGCACAGGAATACTGTTGTATTCCGAGCTTTTTTGTGCGGCAGCAGTATAAGCAGATAAAGCTGCTATGATCTTTCACAGAGTTCCTGATATCTATTTTGATCGGTGAGCTCCCGACTTTCTGCTTGACCATTCCTGGGATCGGTATCAGAATAATAATTTGGGAGAGTAAATTATGGCTATAAGTTATGTTGCTCAGAAGTGTACCTCTTGTGCAGGAACAAAGTTCCGCTTTATCGAAAAAGTGAATATGTGGGAATGTCAGTACTGCGGAGCTCTGATAGAGCGCCATGAAAAGGTCGATTCGATGTTTACCATAAAAAACGTCGTTCGTCAGACTATTCTTGACGCAGCTTACGATCGTTTGGACGGTGCAAAGCGTAACCTTACGGAGTGTCAGAAAATTGATCCCAAATATATCGGTACGATCACCGCGGAGATGGTGTACTATACGTACGTTATGAAGAATTCCAAGAATATAGCAGAAAGCAGGAACGCTTCGGCTACCGTTATCAGGGATCGTGATAAGATCAAGGAGTTTGGAGCCAAAGCTACCGAGGAGGAGATCGCGCTTTTCGATTCGCTCGAATCCTCTGAGGTCGTAGGCGTGCTTATCCTTGTTTACGATCTTGTCAAGCTGTATCCGCGCCGGGATCATCTGCTTGGGATATTCAATGCGTCCGAGGTGTATTCCATAGCCCTGAATATGCAGCTTCTTGCGTTCGCTCTTAAAACAAATAATCTTGAAATGGCGGGCACGATTCTTGATAATGAGGATAATATTGAAAAGAGATCGGCCCTTCATACGCTCCTTGAATTCTCCGGAACGTTCCCGGAAAAGGGAAAACGAGCGGCTTCGATCATAAAAGGTATGGAGGATATCGAGGAGGCGGACAAAAAGTATCTTGAATCATACCTCGAGAATACGAACGACGACGAATATATACGTCTTGCGGTCACGGAGGCATTCTGCCTCAGAGGAGTGCGTCCGCAGATGGATATCGTTATGAGGCGCGTCGTCTCCGTTCTGACGGACGCTTCAATGATAACCGGTCTTATGGAAACGCTTATAAACAGCAGCGACCTTGTCGATTCAGAGATCTCAATAATAGTTGATTACTCTGTCGAACGCAGCACGGATGACATCTGCCTGACTATTCTTGATATGCTGAAAAAGAAGGGCGTTTATGTTGCTCTTACAAGAACGCATTTTATAAACGCGCTGATAAGGCAGAACAGCACTGTTGAAAAGAGAAAAGAGATCGTCAGCAGCATGATGATGTTTGACGTTACCGATAAAACAAAGGACAGCTTTATCTCAGATTATCTTTGTCTTTGCGCCGATGTTCCCGACGTCCGCGCGGAGCTGATAGATCATATTTTCAGCTTTGTAAAAACGCTTACCACAAGCACTATTGAAAAGTATCTGGTCACCTGCGTTTTTGATGAGGATCAAAAACCGGCGATCGTCAAAAAAATATTTTCACTTGAGATAAATAAGGCGTTTTTGAACCATACACTATTCAAATACGTGATGGAGTCGAATGATAAATTCGAAATCAAAAGTCAGGTCATTAATATTCTCCTTGACGCAGGTCTGAAAATAAGCGCTAAGGAGGTTTCCGCTATGCTGTTGTTGGGCAGAGGCGGAGTCGAACAAAAGGTGGAGCTTATTAACAAGGCTTCCCTGACTCCGGGAGATTACAGCATGTGTCTTTCGGAATATACGAGAAACGCGGGTTCTTCATTTCAGCCCGAGATATTTACTCGCCTGTTGAGCGGTGCCTCCGCTGTTGACAAAAACACAATTATACACTATGTTCTCGCTGTTCGTGATCTTCCCGAATCAAAAAGCGGCAATATAGGCAGAATGATGTCCGGATCCGCTATGCCGGCTTCACAGATCATCTGTGATATTCTCGTAGGAGGAGATAAGGTAACGTGCAGCCTTGCTCAGGCGTATCTCCTCATTACTCAGGATCCGGTCGATTGTTCGGTTTCGGTCATTGATAAACTGGGATCCGACAAAAGCTCTCTCAATTCAAATATTTCCGTTTCGGGAAAGAATGTGAAGTTCAAAAAATACATTGCAGCGAAAAGAAAGGAAGGTTCTCTCGGGCAGGTTTCCGAAGAGCTTTGCAGGTACTGCAAGCTGATATGATAGTTATCGTGTGAGAATGGAGGTCTTTTAATGGCGATTACAAGGTTTGCCAATGACGGGCGCTGTGTGTCTTATTCTGTTCTGGAGATCACTTCGGTCCCATACTATGAGCTGATCCACAAGATCCCGGAAAAAGCTCTCGAGATAAATCAATCCTTTTTCACGATACTCACCTCTGGTCTGCTGCGTTCCGCCGAAAGGGATACGACAGCCTTTGAATTGCTGTTTCTCAGTGTTCCGATAAGCAATCAGACATACAGCGGTCAGGTGAAAATGTATTTTATCATCAGAAAAATGTCGATGGATCACCGCGAAAGCGAAAAATACATTGACAACACGGCGGAGCATGTATGCTCGGAGCTTCAGCGGCAGCATTTTTCCGTCAGACAGCTTAACGCCGAGGAGCTTGAAAGCTTTAAGGAAGCAGCGTCGTTAGCTGACCGGGGCTGCTGCGCCTCCGTTTCAAAGCGTGACAGAGTGATAACAACTGCGCCGGGAAATCCTCCTGTTTATTTTAACAATGCGATTATCCCGACAGATAATATTAATATTTCCCTTATCAGCAATTTTATGACGAACTATCCCGGCAGCGCCGTTTCGATACAGCTGATTCCTACCGAGTTTAGCGAAATGGAGCGTTCATCGCTCATTCAAACGAATTCCTTTATCAGCTATTATATCGGTGAGATAAGACGCATGCGCGGTCTTATGCCCCTTGACGCAAATATTCAGTCTCTTTACGATGCGTTCAGGTATTATATGGCTGCGCTCGGCGAGACCAATGCTTATTGCTGTATTCTCGTTTTCTCTCCGAGGAAGTCTCTCGTTAACCTGTGCAATAAGGTTATCAGTACCATCGAGGACGAAAACATCAGCCCCTCGATCTCACTGGAAATAGTGGAGATCATTGAGAACAAGGTGAGTCTCACAGAGGATTTTGAGATATCGCCGTGGAAAAACAGCAGTATTATTGTTTATGGCGAAAGAAGTCATGAGTTTTGGGACGGAGCGCTTGCTCCAAAGCATCTGATGCGGCTGAGATGCCTTATGACGCTGAATGAGATCAAAACTGTTTTTAAACTGCCGATAGACGACGGACAGACGATAGGTCTTGAATCAACGAGGATACTTGCTAACCGTGAACGCTTTGACCCGAATGTTATCGCCGAGGGCAATTTCAAGATCGGAATAATCCAAGGCAGCTCCTCCGACCCGCTGAATGCTTCTCATGCAGGCATTCCGTTAAAGGATTTTACACAGCACACGCTTGTTGTCGGAATGCCGGGCTTCGGAAAAACGAACTTTATGCTTGGATTTCTCATACAGCTCTGGAAGAATTTTAACATTCCCTTTCTTGCCGTTGAGCCGACGAAGTGCGAATACAGATCCTTGATCGATGCAATAGACGGTTTGCAGATCTTCACTCCCGGTAAGAGCAGAGTTTCACCGTTCATTATCAATCCGTTTATTCCACCGAAGAATGTTACGGTCGAGTCGTATGTACCAAGTCTTATGACGGCCTTCAAGGCAGCGTTTTCCATGCCGAGTCCGCTTCCTGATATTTTCATGGCGTCGATCAACGAGTGCTACAACGAATATGGCTGGAGTTCAAACAGTACGAGCGACGATCCCGACGTTGAAAAGTTCGGAATGTATGAGTTTATCAAGGTGTTTAAACGTCACATAAACAGCCTGAATTATAAGGGCGACGTCAAGTCGAATATGGAGAGTGCAGGCGTAGTTCGTTTGATGAGCCTGCTCGAACAAAACAGCCTGATCTATGACTCGATACATACTGTTCCGCTTGAGGATCTTCTCAGCTGTCCTACGGTTATCGAGCTGAATGCGATCAATAATAAATCTCAGAAGTCGCTGATAATGGCTCTGCTCATGACGCTTATCTGTACTCATACGAAGAATAACGGAGCTACGGCGGGAACCTTGAAGAATGTTTTCCTCATAGACGAGGCTCACGTTATCCTCGGCTCATCGGGAGGAAACGAGGAAGGCACTGCGGATTCGAGCAAGAGCACTACGGAATCTCTTGAGGATATGATCGCGGAGATCAGAGCCTTTGGTACGGGCATTGTGATAGGCGATCAGTCGCCCACGAAGGTGGGAAAGGGTATCGTAGCAAACACAAACGTAAAGGTCGTGTTTAAGCTCGTTGAGAAGGACAATAAGGACATAATCAGCAACGCGACAAATATGTCCGATCTTGATTACGATCATCTGGGTAAGCTCGGCGTCGGAGAGGCAATGCTGCATTATGGCAGGCTTGACGAGCCGATAAATATAAGAACGTACAATGTAAACGATGTTGCGACGATAAGGAGCAGCATCAGCGATGAGGAGATCGCGTCGCTCTCTCATTATTGGGACGACAAGCAGAAAATGCTTATTCCGCATCGTGAATGTCAATTTTGCTGTGACTGCACGGAAAGCTGTGATCTGAAGGTGCGCGAGGATGCGGACTTTATTTCATCACGGCTTTTGAATCAGCTTCGTCCGATAGTTAATACGATAAATGATCTGTCAAAGCAGCTTCCGTGTATCGAAGGATATATTACCGAGATCATAAAAGATACGCCTCGAATAAAACCATGCAGGCGCGTTTATAACTGTGCAAAGATCAAGATACTCAGAAAGATCCTGATTGATAAGAGCATTGATCTTAAGAAGAAAACGTATGACGGAATTTTGAAGCATCCGAATTATTTAAGAAGACAGTAATTATATAAGTGTATATAGTTTTGCCGATAATAGCTTGACGGCAGCATGAAACGAGAGGAGGAAAATAATGTGTGACGATTACAACGGAGGAGATGACATCGGCGGCGGCTCCGATATCAGTGATGTTAGTGATGTAGGTAATGTAACCGATGTCAGCGATACGACCGATGATTCCGCTGTTCTGGACGGTCTGGAAGGAATTGAGGAAACTCCCGCCATGGAAGACGTTCCGACCGATGTACCCGATGGCGATGATGACGTTTTGCTGGAGCTGTCGGAGACGGAGGAGGAGGTTTCACCTGCCGCAGCCGAAATAGATGAAAATACAGGCGCTGTCGATCAGACTCCCGATACCGACAAAACGCCGATGCAGGAAATGACCGATTACATGAGCTCGCATAATTACGGTCAGGGTGACTACCCCGAATACAGCCAGGATCCCGAATATCAGGCGATAAACGACAGGCTGCTCGAGCAGGAGGGCAGACCTCCTGCGGATTACAGCGAAGCGGGGCACACGGGAGACCCGATGCAGGAAATGACCGATTACATGAGCTCTCATAATTACGGTCAGGGCGATTACCCCGAATACAGCCAGGATCCCGAATATCAGGCGATAAACGACAGGCTGCTCGAGCAGGAGGGCAGACCTCCTGCGGATTACAGTGCGGTAAGCGGGTCACTTTGGATCAATCACAGGACATAAGCGGCAGCGAGGTCGACGATGGCGAAACCGAGGATGTCGTCGCGGGTCTCGACTCTATTGATGAAACTGTCTCCGATACGGTCGATACTACTGAAGCCGAGAACGACTCTGTTCTCGAAGGCTTGGATAATATGGATAATGTCGACTCCGACGATACCCCCGTTACCGAGGAAGTAAGCGAGAATACGGAAGAAGTTCCGACCGAGGTACCAAACGAGTTTGAAGATATCCCCGTTACCGAGGAAGTAAGCGAGAATACGGAAGAAACTCCCGACCGAGGTACCGAACGAGTTTGACGATACCCCCGTTACCGAGGAAGTAAGCGAGAATACGGAAGAAGTTCCGACCGAGGTACCAAACGAGTTTGAAGATATCCCCGTTACCGAGGAAGTAAGCGAGAATACGGAAGAAACTTCCGACCGAGGTACCGAACGAGTTTGACGATATCCCCGTTACCGAGGAAGTAAGCGAGAATACGGAAGAAGTTCCGACCGAGGTACCGAACGAGTTTGAAGATATCCCCGTTACCGAGGAAGTAAGCGAGAATACGGAGGAAACTCCCGACGAGGTACCGAACGAGTTTGACGATACCCCCGTTACCGAGGAAGTAAGCGAGAATACGGAAGAAGTTCCGACCGAGGTACCGAACGAGTTTGAAGATATCCCCGTTACCGAGGAAGTAAGCGAGAATACGGAAGAAGTTCCGACCGAGGTATCAAACGAGTTTGAAGATATCCCCGTTACCGAGGACGCAGAAGATACTGCGGACGATGACTTTGACGACATTGATAACGATGACTATTTGGACGATTTTGAATTTGAGGATGACGACGAATTTTCCGAAGGTTTCGACGATGCGATAGAGCCGGAAAACATAGAGCTTGAGGACGATATAACGGAGAATACGGAAGAAACAAACGAAATTGATGATGGAACAGAAGAGATCGAAAACGAGACAGATCAGGGATCTGATACCGCTCAGGAAGTGATATCTCCCGAAGGCACTGTCGATCAGCCGCAGGATAAGATCGAGGAAACGGTGGAACAGGAAGAGGTGCCAGAACTGCTTGAAAACTTCCCGTACGATGATTCTGAGTTCGAGGAACAGATGAAAATTATGGATCCGGACTATGCAGAATTCCGTGAAAACGGTCAATACTATAATCAGGGCATCAATGAGTACGGTTATGAGGGTACCTGCGGACCTACCTCTCAGGCGAACGCAGTGAACTCCCTTTTCGGAACAAACGAGCTTTCGGAGAACAAGGTGCTCACTCTTGCGGTAGAGAATGATCTTTGCGAGACACATGAAATTGACCCCGCAGAGAATGGCGGTACTGATACAGATCAGTTTATGGAGCTGTACGACAAGCTTAACGAATCTATCGGCGATAAGCTTGATGTAGAACGCTACGATTACGAAAACGCTCTTTCCGCAGAGGAAATGGCAGAGCGCATTGAGGAAGGTAGCGTCCTGAATGTGGCAGTGGATTCAAGTACACTTTGGGACGAAAACGGTCATATACCTGGACAGCTTGCTCAGGACGAGTATACCGATCACTGGATCACGGTTACGGGAGTCGACAGGAACGAGGACGGCTCCATTGCAGGCTTTAAGATCATTGATTCCGGCGGCGGCGAGAGCTATGCCGATCTTGACAAGTATGAAAGAATGTGCTTCGGCGAGGACGGAAGGGAAATGCTCGATCCCACCTGTATCGTCGTAAGCAAGAAGAAGGTCTAAGCGTGAGGTGGATATTATGGAAGAGTCATTAAACATACGTACCATTATTAAGAAGTTTTCCTTGGGTGCTTTGGGCGGAAAGAAGATCCCTCACGGGGTCTCGAATCCTGTGTTCAGAAAAAACGAGGACGGCAGTATCTCTGCGGCTGCATTTGTTTTTGTGTACAACAAGGATCAGATCAAGGGTCGAAGCGTGCCTCGTCCGAAGAAATGGATGACAATGGATCTCACAACGGGTGAGATCACCGAATATGACTGTTCGGTGAACGATTTCTCGGATCTGCCGAGCGATTTCATGTGTGATCTGAACGCTGAGGACAATACAGCTTTTTCGGAGGAATACAAGCGCCAGACCCTGGCTGTTTTTGACCTGACGCTGAAAAAGTATCTCTTGAAAAATAAGTTTGACAAGGAGCTTAACGACGCTTATATGTACATGATGCTTCGTATGGTCTCGGTCGGCTTTAAGGAGCTGTATAAGCAGCTGAACAATGTATAAGTCGGAGGTGGTCACATGACGGAAGAAGAGGCTTATGAATATAATCGGTTGGTCAATGAGTACAATCAGCTGGTAGCGGAGAATGAGGCTCTTGCAAATCAGCTAAAAATGGGGATACAGAATTGTGCCGTGCTTGCAGACAATATTTCCAAGGTCGGAAGGCAGGTCACTAACGACGTTTCTCACGTTTCGGGTGAGGTAAGCCAGGCCGATGAGGTCATTGAAAGACTGTCAAAGCTTCTTATGGACGTTACCGAAAATTATTTTCTTTTCAAGAACGTTTCTGAAGCAACAAAAATGCTCACAAAGTATAACGACGAGTATTACACCCGCTTTCGCTTTTACAATGAGCTAAGGCGCATAACGCTCGGTTTTGTTGTTGGCATTGACGCGCACATTGTGTCGAGTGAAGCGCTGAGAAAAAAGGTAGAGAAGGCTTACCTTGCAAATACGGATTATTGGCTCGCTTATGCCGCGGCTTCGGTCATGCTGTGGGCAAGTGACGAGAAGGAAGCGGCATACCGTGCTATGAAGCAGTCCATGATGATGGACGGTTACAGGTCGTGCGTTTTCTACATGCTTATCAATTTGCGTTTCGGGCGCATCGAGGTCGCACGCAACTGGTTCATAACACTGCTTGACAGATCTGATGTGAATAACCTTTCGGAGGAATGGCAGCATATTCTTCATTCATATCTGATAGGCGCTTTGAGGAACGACCGCGAGCTTTGCGTTATGGCAGAGAGCTACTTTGATAAAATGCTTGAGCAGACCTATGCTACGAGTGCAAACTACGAAAAAAAGGTTGCCGACAGAGGTTATTCGTTTGCAAAGAGCTTTATCTCCGTAACTGAAAAGCGTTACGCCGAGCTGAGTGATCTGAGTCCTGACTACAAAGAAATGATCGAGCTTTTAAACGACATGGAGAAGATCGGTCTTATCGCCGAATACTTTGACAAGGTCTACCGCATGGAGGACAACAGCGGCGAGAATATTCGCGAGCAGGTAGAGAACATTCTTTATGACCTCATCAACGGGTACGATGACGAGGAGTTCAAGATAGTAAAGAACATAAAATACAATGAAGCCGTTATTTCGGCAAGAGGCGACATAAAAAAGGCGAACGAACGTTTTAAAGATATCTACGGCGAGATCGGCGCGAAGAAAACCTTCGGAGATCTTCTTCTCCGTTGGGCTTTCTCCGACGATTATACCCAGACGCACATTGTAGTAAAGCGTTTTGCTCTTTCTCACATTAAGGAAGGGATCGTAAATGGCGTTACTGCATATTTCGAAGAGCGTATTGCCTCGATCAAGGAAAAATATCGTCTGGTAATACCGACCTCAGCTGAGCTTGAGTCCTTTGAAATGGAATGCAGCGAGTATTCATACGACGAGGCTGCCGAGAAAATGGGCGAATTTTTCAACAAAAACAAAGTCAAGTATATTTTAAACGACAAATACTTCATGATTTTCCTTATTGTCTGTGCGGCAGCGCTTCTTCTGCTTGCGGGCGCAGGGCTTCTCATAAAAACCGCAGCCTTCCCCGTATTGCTGACGCTCGGAATAATCACCGGTATAGCCGACGGTTTCCTTGTTTGGTGCAGATGGGTCGACAAAAGCACGGAGCTGAAGGAAAAAAACAGAGTGGCTCTTGTCAGGCTTCGCAATGCGCTTCAGGAGATCGAAGAATGGCGCAGGTCTGTCAAAGATGGTGCCAATATGCTTGAAGACTTGAAAAATGCTATTAACATGTTTTAAGACGAGGGAGGCTCTTTATGTCAAATGTATATAATGTTATCAACGATCTGAATAATTCCGTCGCGGGATTTCGTTCGGATGTTGATGTTCATGTAAGAAATGTTGATTCATCAACGCAAAAGATTCTCCAGACAGCGGAGAGCGTATATCAGCGTGTAAGCAAATTCCGCACAGATATAATGCACGGCGAGGAGAAACAGATCGCGCATGAGAATATTATGCGTATAGATCAGGTAGTGAAGGAGCAGTTCGGCAATTACGACGCAATACGCAAAACCATTATGGGCGTTGTACGCGATTTTGATATCAACCTGGTTCGAAACAGCACCATTGAGGAGCTTTCCGAGGAGCTGTGGATCACAAGCTCAAGATACTGGCTTTCGTACGCTCTTATTGCCGTTACCGCATGGGTCAATAATTATCCCGAGGTCGCAAAAAATGCTCTTTCGGAGGCTGTAAGGAAGGACGAGATCAAGGCTTCGTTATTCTTCTGCCTGATGAATCTGAGATTCGAGAGGATCCAGACTGCCCGCGAATGGTTCAAGGTCTATTGCCGCACTCTTAACCCTGTTATTCTTCAGCAGGAGACGGCGGTGCTTATCCAGGCGTTTATGGGAGGCGTTTTCGGCAAGGACAAGCAGCTCGATCACGAGGTTATTTCCATAATCAACGAATGGATCAGGATCATTTCTGAGGACGCGGCTATATGCAGCGATCTGGTTGGCCAATACGTTGCATATTTTGAAAAATTCAATCAGCAGGCTGTATTCAGCTATGAAGCGATCAGGACCTTTTGCGAAAACAGCACGGAGGTCGAGCGATCGTTCATTGACGTATCAAAGTACGTTCCGCTTATCGAGCTTGTAGAAAGTCTGAATGTGGAAACATCGGAGGCACTGACCGAGAAGGATTATAAGAGCCGCATAGACGCTGTTCTTGTAAATCTTATCACAAATTACGATGAAGAAGAGCGTCAGATAAGAGAGGAGCAGGAGTACTATCGTCTCGTTGTTGAGAACGACGGTAAGAAAGAGGTCGCCGAGGAGCAGTTCAAGCAAATACAGGCGCTTCGCAGCGAAACCTTTAATATAGGAAAGCAGATGGTAGACTGGGCTGTTTATGCCGAGGAGGACAAATCGGTACGTAAGTTCGGTTTGCAGAGTACGAAGGAATGGTTTATCACCGCGCTTGAAAACTGGACAGCTGCCGTCAGAGAGCGTTGCCCGCTCCGTTTTGACCTTTCAATAGACGGTTGGAGGAGTACGAGCAGCGGAGACGATCTCGACAGCCAGCGTCAGAGTATGCAAAGCTACTATTCTGCAAATAAATTCAAAATGATCTATATCAACAGCATTAACATCGCGCTTGCGATAGTGTTTGTGCTTGCAATGGGCGTGACGGTGGGTTCGATCTTCAGGCTTGACGATAGCTCGAGTGCTTCAATGGTGCTTATCGTGGGCATCGTACTTGCAGCTGCGTCGGTGGGAGCCTTTATCGTTCGAGTGATGTCAGGGAAACAAAAGTTTGCCAAGCGCGTCGCTGAGTCGATGAATAATCTTGAAGCAACGCTTGGTCAAATAGCCGAATTCCAACGCTATTTCAGCGAGAACATCACAAAGAAGGACGATGTCCTCGAAAAGCTCAGCTATATTTGATGACGAATGGTAATTTACAAATAAAGGAGAAAAGAATTATGAGTAAGAATCCCGAAAAGAACGATGAGCTTGATTTTGAATCCTTGCAGGAGGGGCTTAAGGAGAATTTTGGTACGGGAGCTTCCGAGGACAGAAGCGGAATGGTTACGGACGAACGTCTGAAGGAAATGAACAAGAAGCTTCCTTCCTGGAGTCTGGAGCCGCCTTTGAAATTCCTTAAGTAATTATGGACGCTATAAGCAGACCTCCTCAATGCTACTCGGAGTGGCTGGAGTGTTTTGAGTATATGAAAAAGCACAGGTTTCGTCGGGAGCATGCCGAGATACTGAGAAAGGGCGTCTGCACCGACTCGGCAGCGACTCTTGCGTATTTAGAGCAGCAGCTTATAAAAACTGTCAACTGTGTTATCAACAATGATTTCCGGCGGTTTTCAAAGGAGCTTACACTTTGCCTGTCATACGGTGAGTATTATGGGATATATATACCGTTTACCGCGCTTTCAAAGGATCTTGCGGCGTGTATGTTTTTTCTCGAGCTTGATTTTATGAGCGTGGAATTCAGGAGCGAGCTGAGAGACTCCGTCAAAAGAGAGGTGCTTGCTGCTTGGAATCGTGCCGTTGGGCAAGTCGAAAAAATGTGTGCCGAGTCCTGCGACGTAAGATTTGAGGATCAGCTGTACATGATACGGCGCATCAAATTATTTCGCGAATGTGAGAAGATAAATCTATGAGTAATTATCTTGATACAAAAAATGAAGTCTATAATTATATCGTTGCGCGAACTCCATTGATAATTATAAAGACCGCCGAGCGCAAGCGGGCGGAGCGTATGCTGTCCGAGATCGGTCAAGCGCTGGGGGAGGAGATCTACTATTACATAGATACCAAGCAGGTCACGATTTTTAATTCGGCTAAGCCCCCGATAAATGCCGACGGAGAACCGCTTGCGTATATGGCGACTCTGTTTTCAAGAAAGAAAAAAACGATCTTTGCTTTTGGTGACGTAAAAAAAATAAGCGAGGATACGTTTTATACGCGTGAGCTTATCAATGTGCTGTATCTTGCGAAAGAGTCATGCTCTACTCTCATACTTATTACGAGCGACAGGGTCATTCAGCGTATCGCTCATTTCGGAATGATATGCAGGCTCGACCTTCCCGATTCGTCGGAACGAAGGCGGCAGATCGTCGAGTTCAAAAAGAAATACGGCGGTCTGTATAACGTTGAGTGGGACGACAGCGATATTGATCGGGCTTCTGCTCTTTTGAGAGGGTTTACGGAGCTGCAAATAGATAACGTGCTCTCAAACGAGATAGTGTCGTCAAAAGGTCTTTTTCGCAGCAGGATCGCCGGATTGACAGACCAGAAAAGCCGCCTGTATTCGTCAGTAAGCTCCGTTACCGAGGTAGCGGTCGACCACGATATGCAGGTCTCGGGACTCATCGGGCTGAAGGACTGGCTTTCGGTCAAAAAAAAGATATTCTTTGCTTCCGACGCTCTTCTCAAAAGCTACGGCCTTGAAACTCCCAAGGGAATCCTTCTTGCAGGCGTTCCGGGGTGCGGAAAATCCTTCTCGGCGAAAATGGTTGCCAAAGAGTGGGAGCTTCCTCTGTATCGTTTCGATATCGGAACAATATACGATAAATGGATGGGCGAGAGCGAGAGGAAAATGCAGGAGGCCCTTGATTTTGTAGACAATGTATCCCCCTGCGTGCTTTGGGTAGATGAGATCGAAAAAGCGCTTGCTGTGTCTGACGGAGGAAATGACACCAGTAAACGGATACTCGGTCAGTTTTTGTTCTGGCTTCAGGAATCACGCAGCAGGGTCTTTATGGTCGCTACTGCGAATGATGTTACAAAGCTGCCTCCCGAGCTTTTCAGAAAGGGACGCTTTTCCGAGATATTTTTCATCGACCTTCCCGACCTGGAGGAGAGAAGATCGGCGATAGATCTTTATTCAAGAAAGTGTCTGCATTTAAAGCTGACTCAGATGCAGCTTGACGAGCTTGTTTATGTCTCGGACGGCTTCTCTTATGCCGAAATAGAGTACGCAGTCAAGGAGGCGGCTCAATATATGCTTATTTATGGAACAGGCAGCATGAGCATAAAGGTCATTAAGGATTATTTCAGTAAGGTCGTTCCCATAGAACGCCGCGACAAAGAAAAGGTAGGCAGGATACGTGCGTGGGGTGAAGAAAGAGCTGTTCCCGCGCGCGGTACCAAACGGAAAGGAGAGTGATATATTTGGCAAGCATAGCTGAAATTCAATCAAAAATAGCCGAGCAGCAGAGGATCAACCGTGAGCTACGTCAGGAGCTATACGAGCTTGAAAGCGGTGTAAGCCAAGCAGCGAGCGAATGGAGCAGTCTCACATCGCAGATCAACACATCTCTTATCAACGGCGCAGGCAGAGTTACCAATTCTCACGAGCTTACATTAAAGGCATACGAGCTTCAGGGCGAGATAGAAAAGCTCTACAAGCTTTTTAAAAACGTAGAGATGGCAAACAAGAACATCAGAAGCCTTCAGAACAAGATATACTACGACTTTGCAAATTACAATGCGGTCAGAAAGATCGTCGAAGCGCTTCTCAATAACATAGAGTTTAACTACGTTAACGAGAATATCATCACTAAGGCTGTCGAGGTCAAGCATCTCCAGATGCCTGATTATTGGCTTACTTGTGCGCTGCTTGCAATTATGGCGTGGAAGAATGATGATAAGGATAAGGCTCAGAGAGCGCTTGAAAAGGCTATGGAGTTAGACAAGAAGAATACGAGTATTTTCTTCTTTGCAATATATATGCGCTTCGAGCGTGAGTCGGTTGCGCTCAAATGGTTTGAAAGCTATATCGGCTGCGAGCTGACAGGAGACGACGATCAGAATATTCTTTTCATGATGTCGATTGTCAGTCGGACTGTGGAATCGGAATGCGACGAAAAAACGTATGCAGTCGTCAACAAATTCATTACCTATACACTTGAAAGCAGGCTCAGTGCGGAGGGTTACAGCGAGGACAATATGGTTATCCGCGTCGCGGGATATATGAACCGCTCGATCCGCTATTCACCTATGGACCGCCCCTTCCTCAGCAAGTACTGCAAGGAAAGCGGCGTAATGCAGCAGCTTCTGAACACAGTCAAGAACAATGAAAACGTTCTTGAACTTATAAGGAATATAATCAACATCACCGACAGAGAAAAAAGAAACCGTCTCAATACGTTTATAGACAATGTTATCGCTCGTGCAAATACGGTAGAGGTAGGGGTGCGCAACGATATCAGATATAACGAGACTGTAATAAAGCATCACGGCGAAGTTGAAAAAGCAAAGGCAGAGCATAACGCATGGCTTGAGCACAACAAAAGCGCCCTCGATATTGTAAGCGAATTTGTCGATTGGGTATATGACCCCAAGGACGAGGATATTTGTCCCGCTGAAAGGCAGTGCCTTTTCCTTTTGACAAAGCATATCAGTGAAAAGGCTGTTGATTATAATGTTTCGATCTATCGCCGCAGACATAAGGACGACTTCGATATCCAGATAGATGATTATCAGACCCACGCACATCTTTCCGATGTTCAGGGTGAAAGCTCAAAGATCGAATCCTTCTGCGGAGAACAGGCGGCGGCTCTTATAGCTCAGCAGAAGCTCTGGAAGAGCTTTATCTGGTTCGGGGCAGCGATCCTTGCACTGGCGGGCGCTATCCTTATACCTCTCGAGGAGCTGTATTTTATTACCGGCGTCGGAGCGGTAGGCGGAGTAATAAGCATTATCGCGAAGCAGATCGCCAAAAAGCGCATATCAGAAAACTATCGCAGGAAAGCAGAGACAATGAAGTCTGTTTTCGTTCAGCTTAATGACGATTTTAACGAATACGAACGAGAATTTGCCGAATATGACGCATACTATGATGAAATAAAAGCGGAATTTGCAAAGCTTTGAGTACATAAGCATTAAGGCAACACCGCACAAAGACCGCCTGACGGCTTTGTACCGAATCTGCTTGATCTTTTTTCGTCATTTCGCACAGAAATCCCTTGACACACGACAGTATAGTCTCGGCTCCCGCCTCGGTCGGTGCTTCGGATTCTCCGAGGTCTCCACCGGAGACCCGCACCCCGCGTGATTTCTGTACAATCTGACGAAAAAATCTACTACGCATCTTCGGCACAATCTCTGTGCGGTATTGCCTTAATTGTT
>Ga0352976_1007362_pt1 | contig 16212 bp, 31 predicted proteins | sample Cowrumrumenfluid_FD_205949 | JGI IMG/M metagenome (GOLD analysis project Ga0352976, IMG submission 205949) | Metatranscriptome of Cow rumen microbial communities from the University of Illinois at Urbana-Champaign, USA - Cow X-1 rumen fluid... | ecosystem: Host-associated > Mammals > Digestive...
GCACAAAGATATGCGTTGAAGCGGGAGGTTGCGGCAGAAATTGTCGGTTTTTCCGTGGAGTATGTCCGATTTTAAACCGGGCGACAGAATATTGAGCAATTAACAACAGCACACAAGTTTAGATTTTATACTGTGTGTTGTGGTGTTATGTGTGTAACACTTAAACTTAATTTGTTCAGCTTTACTGTGTTTATCCGGTGAACCAAATGGTTTTCCGGTTTTTTAAATGGGTAAGTCCGAAACACCCGGAAGGGTGTACATCAGAATTTAAGCCAATAATAAACTAAAGTAAAATTGTCCCCCAACATTAATATTTTAGGAGGCGATTAAAGTGGCAGTCAATGAAAAAATCAGAATAAGACTTAAGGGTTACGATCATCAGGTGGTAGATCAGTCGGCAGAAAGAATAGTTGCCGCAGCTAAGCGTACAAACGCTACTGTTTCGGGTCCTGTTCCGCTCCCGACAGAGAAGCAGATCATCACAATTCTCCGTGCTGTTCATAAGTATAAGGATAGCCGTGAGCAGTTTGAAATGAGAACCCACAAAAGACTTATCGACATCATCAGACCGTCAAAGAAGACGGTTGATGAGATTCTCAAGCTTGAACTCCCTGCCGGTGTTGAGATCGAAGTAAAAATGAAGTAATAAAGCTCTTTTTCTTATCGCCGCTTTTTAGCGGAGTGAAGAGTTGCAGAAATGAAGCTTTGTATTATTTCGTTTTGCTGTTGTTCAACCAACCGCATTCGGGGTCATGTTGGCGAAAGTCAACCAATAACTCTATACAGGAGGCATTAAAATGCAAAAAGGAATTATCGGTAAGAAGATCGGTATGACTCAGATCTTCGACGAAAACGGTAAAGTTGTTCCCGTTACTGTTGTACAGGCAGGTCCCTGCGTTGTATCAATGAAGAAAACAGTAGAAAACGACGGTTACGCAGCTGTACAGTTAGGCTTCGGCGACTTAAAGCCGCACAAGGTAAACAAGCCCATGGCCGGTCACTTCAAGAAGGCTGACGTAGCACCTAAGAGAACTCTCAGAGAGTTCAGATTTGAAAACACCGACGCTTATGAGTTGGGTCAGATCGTAAAGGCTGATGTATTTGCAGCAGGCGACAAGATCGATGTAACAGGCACAAGCAAAGGTAAAGGATATGCAGGCGTTATCAAGCGCTGGAACTTCCAGAGACTTAAGGAAACTCACGGTTCGGGTCCTGTTGCCCGTCACGGCGGTTCAATGGGCGCATGCTCAACTCCTTCAAGAGTATGGAAGGGCAAGAAAATGGCAGGTCATTTGGGCACAGAAAAGGTTACGGTTCAGAATCTTTCAGTAGTAAAGGTTGACGCCGAGAATAACCTTATCGCTATCAAGGGCGCAATTCCCGGTCCTAACGGCGGTACAGTAGTGATCAAAGACTCTGTTAAGGCGTAAGGGAAGGAGGAATTTCGCATGCCAAACGTTGCAGTAGTAGATATGAAAGGCACAAAGGTTGACGAGATCAATCTTGCTGATTCCATTTTCGGAATTGAACCAAACGCCGCAGTTATGCACGATTTAGTAGTTAATTACTTGGCAAATCAGCGTCAGGGCACACAGTCGGCTCTCACAAGAAGTGAAGTAAGAGGCGGAGGCAGAAAGCCTTGGAGACAAAAGGGTACAGGTCACGCTCGTCAGGGTTCTATCAGAGCTCCCCAGTGGACAAAGGGCGGCGTTGTATTTGCTCCCAAGCCGAGAGATTACAGCTATACAGTAAACAAGAAGGTAAGAAGACTCGCAATGAAGTCTGCTTTCTCCGCAAAGGCTCAGGATAACGACATCATCGTTATCGACAGCATCAAGCTCGACGAGTTCAAAACAAAGGCAATCGTTGAAATGCTCAAGGCTGTAGGTTCAGAGAAGAAGGCTCTCATCGTTCTTCCCGAGGTTGACAAAATGGTTATCAAATCAGCTTCCAACATTCCGGGAGTAAAAACAGCTCAGGTAAACGAGCTCAATGTTTATGATATGCTCAATGCAGATAAGCTTATCATTGCAAAGGGTGCCGTTGAGAAAATTGAGGAGGTGTACGCATAATGGCTGCACAGGATATTATTATTCGTCCGATCATTACAGAAAAGTCAATGATCGGTGCAACTGAGAAAAAGTACACATTCGAGGTTGCCAAAAAGGCTAACAAAATCGAGATCGCAAAGGCTGTTGAGGAGATCTTCGGCGTTAAGGTTGCAAACGTTAACACAATAAACGTTCGCGGCAGACTTCGCCGTCAGGGCAGACATCAGGGTTACACCAGAGCTTGGAAGAAAGCTTATGTAACACTTACTCAGGACAGCAAAAATATCGAATTCTTTGAAGGCATGATGTAATGCTAAACTAATATATAGTATTAGTATAAACCTGCTTTTAAGTTCGACAGGTTGAATGTATGGGGAATGCCAACCCCGCAAAACCATCATGAGGAGTGTGAAAGTAATGGCAATTAAGACATATAAGCCGACCACAAACGGTCGCCGCAACATGTCGGTTACAGACTACTCGGTACTTTCTAAGGTAGCTCCCGAGAAGAGCTTGCTTGAGCCTCTCAAGAAGCACTCGGGCAGAAACAGCTACGGCAGAATCACAGTTCGCCATAAGGGCGGCGGAAATCGCAGAAAATACCGTGTTATAGATTTTAAGCGTCAGAAATTTGGCGTAGAGGCAACAGTAAAAACTCTTGAATATGATCCGAACCGTTCGGCATTCATCGCTCTTGTAGAATACACAGACGGCGAGAAGGCATACATCATCGCACCTCAGGGTATCAAGGTAGGCGACAAGATCGTTTCCGGTCCCGAGGCAGACATCAAGCCGGGCAATGCTCTTCCGCTCAAGAATATCCCTACAGGTACATTCGTACACAACGTAGAGCTTTATCCGGGCAGAGGCGCACAGCTTGCACGTTCCGCAGGTATCATGGCTCAGCTTATGGCTAAAGAAAACGGTATGGCTTTGCTCAGACTTCCTTCAGGCGAGCTCAGAAATGTTCCCGCAACATGTATGGCTACAGTAGGTCAGGTAAGCAACACCGATCACGAGAACGTTAAGATCGGTAAGGCAGGACGTAAGAGACACATGGGTGTACGTCCGACAGTCAGAGGTTCTGTTATGAACCCGAATGATCACCCCCACGGCGGTGGTGAGGGCAAGAGCCCTGTTGGTCGTCCGGGTCCTGTTACCCCTTGGGGTAAGCCCGCTCTCGGTTATAAGACCAGAAAGCATAAGAAGAGTTCTGACAAGCTTATCGTAAAGCGCAGAAACGGTAAGTAATAGGCATACGGAAAGGAGCTTAAAGATGAGCAGAAGTAGTAAAAAGGGTCCTTTTGTACAGCCTGTACTTCTCAAGAGGGTCCAGGAAATGAACAAGACCGGCGAGAAAAAAGTTCTCAAAACTTGGAGCAGAAGTTCAACAATATTTCCTGATTTTGTAGGACATACATTTGCAGTTCACGACGGCAGAAAGCATGTTCCCGTATATGTAACAGAGGATATGATCGGCCATAAGCTCGGTGAATTTGCACCTACAAGAACTTTTAAAGGTCATGCCGGTTCAAAGACAACCAAGAAGTAATAATGCCGAAAGGAGTTATAGAAATGGAAGCTAAGGCTTATTTGAATTATGTTCGCATTTCTCCGCGTAAGGTTTCGATCGTACTCGATCTTATCAGAAACAAGCCGGTAGATTATGCAATGGCTATCCTCAAGCATACTCCCAAGGCAGCTTGTGAGGATTTGCAGAAGCTGCTCAAGTCAGCTATGGCAAATGCAGAGAATAACCACAATATGGATGTTTCAAAGCTCTACATTGCAGAGTGCAGTGTAAGCCAGGGTCCTATTCTCAAGCGTATCCGTCCCCGCGCACAGGGCAGAGCTTACAGAATAGACAAAAAGACATCGCACATTACCCTTGTACTCAAGGAAAAAGAATAAGAAAGGGAGGTTAGAGTAATGGGCCAGAAAGTACATCCGCACGGTTTGCGTGTAGGCGTTATCAAGAAATGGGATTCACGTTGGTATGCCAACAAGAAAGACTTCGGAGATACTCTTGTAGAGGACTATAACCTCCGTAAGTATCTTAAGCAGGAACTTTACAACGCAGGTATCGACAAGATCGAGATCGAGCGTTCAAAGCAGAAGATCAGAATAAACATTCACTGTGCTAAGCCCGGTATGATCCTCGGCAACAGCGCTAAGAGAGGCAACAGACAGGGCAGACAGGGCGGCAGACAGAATGCAAATGTTGAGAACAAGCTTACAATTGCTAAGGCACCTGAGGCAGAAGAGCAGACAGCAGCTCCTGCAGCAGACGCTCCCGCAAAGGTAGAGCCTATCGAGAAGTTCAACAAAATGCGCGAGAAGCTTCAGAAGAAGCTCGGCAAGACTGTTTACATCAACATTGTTGAGGTTAAGCGTCCCGACCTGAGCGCACAGCTCGTTGCAGAGAACATCGCTCAGCAGCTTGAGAAGAGAATTTCTTTCCGTCGTGCAATGAAATCTGCTATCGGCAGAACAATGAGAGCAGGCGCAAAGGGTATCAAGACACAGTGCTCCGGCCGTCTGGGCGGTGCAGAGATCGCAAGAGCAGAGCAGTATCATGAGGGTACTATTCCGCTTCAGACGATCAGAGCAGATATAGATTACGGCTTTGCAGAGGCTAATACAACATACGGTAAGATCGGAGTTAAGGTATGGCTCTACAAGGGCGAGGTACTCAATGACAATCGCAGGTCACGTAAAGAAAGGAGCGGTAAATAATGTTACTTCCTAAGCGTGTTAAATACCGCAAGGTTCACAGAGGTCGTATGAGAGGCAAGGCTCTCAGAGGCAACAAGGTGGCTTACGGTGATTATGGTTTGCAGGCACTTGAGCCAGCATGGATAAAGTCAAATCAGATAGAAGCAGCCCGTGTAGCTATGACACGTTACTGCAAGAGATTCGGTAAGGTCTGGATCAAGATCTTCCCCGATAAGCCGATCACATCTAAGCCCCTCGGTACTCGTATGGGTAAAGGTAAAGGTGCGCCTGAGTTCTGGGTAGCAGTTGTTAAGCCGGGCAAGGTAATGTTCGAGCTTGCAGGTGTTCCTGAGGAAACAGCAAGAGAGGCTATGAGACTTGCCGCAGCTAAGCTGCCTATCAAGTGCAAGTTTGTTAAGAAAGACGAAACGGAGGGTGAGCAGTAATGAAAGCTTCAGAGATCAGAGATATGACAGCAGAAGAGCTTCAGGATAAGCTCAAAACTCTTAAAGAAGAGTTGTTTAACCTTCGTTTTCAGCTCGCAATAAATCAGCTTGACAATCCAATGCGTATAAAGGCTGTTAAGAAGGATATTGCTCGTGTTTACACAGTAATCCGCGAGCAGGAGCTTGAGAGCAGCAGAAATGCGTAACGGAAGGAGGATTTTACTGTGAGTGAAAGAAATTTGAGAAAAACAGTTGTCGGCAAGGTTGTCAGCGACAAAATGGAGAAGACAATCGTGGTAGCTGTAGAGGATAGCGTAAAGCACCCGCTTTACAATAAAATCGTGAAGAGAACGATTAAGTTCAAAGCTCATGATGAGAACAACGAAGCAGGCGTAGGCGACCGTGTAAGAATAATGGAGACTCGTCCTCTTTCCAAAGACAAGAGATGGAGACTCGTTACAATAATAGAAAAAGCAAAGTAATATTGGCATATAAAAGGAGGAAATCACTGTGATACAACAGCAGACATACCTCAAGGTTGCCGATAACACCGGTGCAAAAGAGCTTATGTGCATTCGTGTTCTCGGCGGTACCGGAAGAAGGTACGCTAACATTGGCGATGTTGTAGTAGCTTCCGTTAAAAAGGCAGCTCCGGGCGGCATCGTTAAGAAGGGCGACGTAGTAAAAGCAGTTATCGTACGCTCCAAGAAGGGCGTTCGCCGTGAGGACGGCACATATATTCGTTTCGATGAAAATGCAGCCGTTATTATAAAAGAAGACAAGAACCCAAGAGGTACACGTATTTTCGGACCTGTTGCCAGAGAGCTTCGTGATAAAGAATACATGAAGATACTCTCTCTTGCTCCGGAAGTTCTTTAATGGAGGTGCTCACTGATGAATAATAAGGTTCACGTTAAAACGGGTGACATCGTAAAGATTATCAGCGGCAGAGATCGCGGCAAGCAGGGTAAAGTTATCGCCGTTGCTCCCAAAGAGGGCAAGGTTATTGTTGAGAAATGCAACATTGTTTCTAAGCATATCAAACCCAGAAGAATGGGCGAGGCAGGCGGTATCGTAAAGGCTGAGGGAGCTATTTATGCTTCTAAAGTACAGATCGTATGCCCCCGCTGCGGCAAGCAAACAAGAGTAGCGCACAAGATTCTTGCAGACGGCAAGAAAGAGCGTATCTGCGCTAAGTGCAAAGAAACACTATAAGGAGGGTAACGAACAATGGCAAGATTAAAAGATTTTTATAAAAGCGACGTTGCCCCTGCACTCATGAACAAGTATTCATATAAGAGTGTAATGCAGATCCCGAAGCTTGAGAAGATCGTTATCAATGTAGGTGCAGGTGAGGCAAGAGAGAACTCTAAGGTTATCGACGCAATTTCCTCAGACCTCGCAAAGATCACAGGTCAGAAGCCTTATATCTGTAAGGCAAAGAAGTCTGTAGCTAACTTTAAGCTTCGTGAAGGCATGAACATCGGTGTTAAGGTAACACTTCGCGGCGACAGAATGTATGAGTTTATGGACAGATTCTTCAATGTAGCTCTTCCGAGAGTAAGAGACTTCAGAGGTATCAACCCGAACTCATTTGACGGCCGCGGCAACTATAACATGGGTCTTAAGGAACAGCTCATTTTCCCTGAGATCGAGTTCGATAAGATCGACAAGGTACGCGGCATGGATATTTGCTTCGTAACAACAGCAAAAACAGATGAAGAGGCTCGTGAGCTTTTAACACTTATGGGCGCTCCGTTTTCAAAGTAAGGAGGGGTAAACGTGGCTAAAAAAGCAATGAAGGTTAAGCAGCAGAGAAAACAGAAGTTTTCTACAAGAGAATATACTCGATGCAAGATCTGCGGAAGACCACACGCATACCTCCGCAAGTTTGGTATTTGCCGTATATGCTTCAGAGAACTCGCTTATAAGGGCGAGATCCCCGGAGTTAAAAAGGCAAGCTGGTAATAAAAGGAGGAGGAAATACTATGCAGATTACAGATACAATTGCAGACCTTCTTACAAGAATCCGTAATGCAAGCTCTGCAAAGCACGAAACTGTTGATATTCCTGCTTCAAACATGAAGAAGTCAATTTGCCAGATTCTTGTTGATGAAGGTTACATCAAAAGTTTTTCGGTTGCTGAAGACGGCAAGCAGGGCGTAATTACGGTTGTGCTTAAGTACGGTCCTAACAAGACTCCCGTTATTCAGGGTCTTAAGAGAGTTTCAAAGCCCGGTCTTCGCATTTATACAAACGTAGAGGATATGCCAAAGGTAATGAAGGGACTCGGTATCGCTATCATCTCCACATCTAAGGGCGTTATGACAGATCGTCAGGCTCGCAAAGAGAATGTTGGCGGCGAGGTTCTCGCATTCATTTGGTAAGGAGGTTTAGAAATGTCTCGAATTGGAAGAAAGCCTATAAATATTCCCGCCGGCGTCGAGGTTAAAAACGACAATGGTGTTATAACTGTTAAGGGTCCTAAGGGTACTCTTACACAGAAGTTTCATCCCAACATGACTATTGAGATCGACGGACCTGTTATTCATGTAACACGTCCTAACGATGAAAAGCTCAACAGATCACTTCACGGTCTTACACGTACTCTCATCGCTAATATGATCGAGGGTGTTACAAACGGCTACAAGAAAGAGCTTGAAGTTAACGGTGTAGGTTACCGTGTTCAGAAGCAGGGCAAAGACTGCGTTATGAACTTGGGTTATTCGCATCAGGTCATCGTATCTGATACAGATGATATAAAGATCGAAGTTCCCAACCCGAACAAGATCATCATTACAGGCATTGATAAGCAAAAGGTTGGTCAGTTTGCTGCCGAAGTAAGAGAAAAGCGTCCTCCTGAGCCGTATAAGGGCAAAGGTATCAAGTACGTTAACGAGGTTATCCGTCGTAAAGAGGGAAAAGCCGGTAAGGGTAAATAATTAAGGAGTGAGAGAATATGAATAACAGTGCAAGACTTAGACGTCATAAAAGAGTACGTGCTAAAATCAGCGGCACAGCACAGCGTCCGCGTTTAAACGTGTTCCGCTCCAACACAAACATTTATGCTCAGCTTATTGATGACATAAACGGTGTTACTCTTGCTTCAGCTTCTTCACTTGACGAGGCTGTAAAGGCATACGGCGGAAACAAAGAGGCTGCCAAAGAGGTTGGCAAGCTTATAGCACAGAGAGCAGCAGACAAAGGCATCACCGAGGTTGTTTTTGACAGAGGTGGCTATGTATATCACGGCCGTGTTAAAGAGTTGGCCGAAGGCGCTCGCGAGGGCGGCCTCAAGTTCTAAGTAAGGGAGGAAAAAACTTTGGCTAAAATTGACGCAGCAGCAAGCAACGTTGAGTTCAAAGAGCACGTTGTAGCTATCAACCGTGTTTCAAAAACAGTAAAGGGCGGTCGTATCTTTAAGTTTGCCGCACTTGTAGTAGTAGGCGATGGCAATGGAACAGTAGGTTTTGGCATTGGCAAGGCAGGCGAAGTTCCGGATGCTATCCGCAAGGGCATTGAAGATGCTAAGAAGAATCTTATCAAGGTATCGCTTAAAGGCACAACAATCCCCCACGAGATCATCGGTGAGTTCGGTGCAGGCAGAGTTCTCATGAAGCCTGCCGCACCCGGTACCGGTGTTATCGCAGGCGGTCCTGTTCGTGCAGTTATCGAGGCTGTTGGTATTAAGGATATCAGAACTAAGGCTTTACGTTCTAACAATCCTTGCAACGTAGTTCGCGCTACTCTTCAGGGTCTCGGCGCACTTCGTAATGCAGAGGAGGTTGCCGCAGTACGCGGTATCTCTGTAAAGGATCTTTATTAATAGGGGGTAAGCAAGATGGCACAGTTTAATATTAAACTTACAAAAAGTCTTATCGGCGCAAAGAAAGACCAGATTGCAACCGCCGACTCCTTGGGTCTGCGTAAGGTCGGCGACAAAACAGTTCAGCCCGACAACGCTCAGACAAAGGGAAAAATCAGAAAAATAAGTCACCTCATCGAGGTTACAGAAGCATAACAAGGAGGTGCGAATTTTATGAAGTTGCATGAACTTTCACCGGCAGAGGGCTCTAAGAAAGAAGCAAAGAGAATCGGCAGAGGCCACGGCTCAGGTTGGGGCAAAACAGCAGGCAAGGGTCATAAAGGTCAGAAGGCACGTGCAGGTCACGGTATGCGTCCGGGCTTTGAAGGCGGTCAGATGCCTCTTCAGAGACGTCTTCCTAAGAGAGGATTTAACAACATATTTGCTAAGGATATTGTTACAGTTAACGTAGGTACTCTTGAGAAGAAGTTTGAGAACGGTGCAGTTGTTGATACACAGGCACTTGTAGAGGCCGGCATTTTGAAGAATTCTTTCGACGGAGTTAAGATCTTGTCAAACGGAACTTTAACAAAGAGCCTGACTGTAAAAGCAAATGCTTTTTCAAAAACTGCCAAGGAAAAAATCGAAGCAGTCGGCGGAAAGGCCGAGGTGGTTTAATTGTTTAAAACAATAAGCAGCGCCTGGAGAATCCCCGATCTTCGTAAAAAGTTATTATTTACACTTTTGATTATTATAGTATTCAGAATCGGTTCGGTTATCCCCGTTCCGTTTCTTGATGCTACAGCGCTCAGAACTTTGATGAGCCAGTACAGCGGAGAAAATTTCCTCGCTTATCAGAATATGCTTTCCGGTGGTGCTTTCGCAAACGCTACACTGTTTGCAATGGGCGTAACACCGTACATCAACAGTTCTATCATTATGCAGCTTCTTTGTGTTGCTATTCCTGCTCTTGAAGCACTTTCAAAAGAAGGAAACGAAGGCAGAAAGAAGATAGCTGCAATCACAAGATATGTTACAGTTGGTCTTGGTCTTATTCAGGGTACAGCTTATTATATATTCCTCAGAAGATCAGCGATCATAGTTAACGATTGGAGAGACGGCTTTCCGGGCGTATTCTCATGCGCAGTAATAATACTTGCGTTTACGGCAGGTACTGCTGTTATGATGTGGCTCGGTGAACAGATCAACTCTAACGGTATCGGCAACGGTATTTCAATACTCCTTTTTGCCGGTATCATTTCAAGAATTTCAGTTCTCGTTACCTCGCTTGTTCAGTATTGGCAGCTCGGTATGAACGGTCAGACAAAGTTCTTCTTCTTTGTTCCGATCTTTGTTGTGTTGTTCCTCTTCGTTATCTGGCTCATTACATTTATGAATGACGCTGAGAGAAGAATTCCAATACAATACGCTAAAAGAGTAGTAGGCAGAAAGATGTACGGCGGTCAGTCATCATACTTCCCGATCAAGGTTGGTATGGGCGGCGTACTTCCCGTGATCTTTGCAAGCTCTATTCTTTCTATCCCTGCAACGATCAACATGTTTGCTAAGGTAGATACAGGCTTCTGGGGCAGCTTCTTCAAATTCTTTAATACCACAAGTGTTGGTTACATGGTTATTTATTTCATCTTAATTATCTTGTTCGCATATTTCTACACTACAATTCAGTACAACCCTGTAGAGATCGCTAATAATCTTCGCACAAGCAACGGTACAATCCCCGGTATTCGTCCCGGCAGACCTACAGCAGATTTCATTGCTAAGATCCTTTCGAGAATTACTCTTATCGGTGCATTGTTCCTGTCCGTTATCGCACTCTTGCCGCTTATCTTCGGTAAGGTCTCAACAATGGGCAACTTGTCGCTTGGCGGTACTTCAATCATTATTCTTGTAGGTGTTGCTCTCGATACTGTTAAGCAGCTCGAATCTCAGATAGTGATGCGTAACTATAAAGGAAAAGGTTTCTTGGATTAATATAAATAAGAAATGAGGTAAATAGTTATGAACATTATTCTTTTGGGCGCGCCGGGTGCCGGCAAAGGCACACAGGCAGAAAAAATTTGCGAGTATCTTAACATTCCTACGATCAGCACGGGTAACATTATCCGTGAAGCGCTGAAAAGCGGTACGGAGATGGGTCTTAAGGCTAAATCGTTTATGGACGCAGGTCAGCTTGTTCCCGATGAAGTTGTAATAGGCATCATCAAGGATCGTCTTGCAAAGGACGATTGCAACAACGGCTTTATTCTCGACGGTTTCCCAAGAACCATTCCCCAAGCCGAGGCTCTGGACGCTATGGGCGTTGTTATCGATAAGGTAATCGACATAGAAGTTCCCGATGAGAGAATTATCGGCAGAATGTCCGGACGCCGTGTCTGCGGAAGCTGCGGCGCAAGCTATCACTTGGAGTATAAAGCTCCCAAGCAAGACGGCGTGTGCGACTTATGTGCAGGTGCCCTTGTTCAGCGTAAGGATGACCACCCTGATACGGTAAAGGCAAGACTTGATGTATATCACAGTGAGACCGAACCGCTCAAGGAGTATTATGCAAAGCAGAACAAGCTTGCAATTGTAGAAGGTCAGATCGAAATTGCCGACACAACAGCACTTGTATTCAAAGAGCTTAAATAAGAGGCAAGTTCATGATCGTAATTAAAACTGCAAGCGAGCTTAAGCTGATGAAAACAGCAGGACGTATCTCTCAAAGGACGCTGCGCCTTGCGGGAGAAGCAGTTGAACCCGGCGTAACTACGGGCGAAATTGACAGACTGGTCAAAAAGTACATCGAGGAACAGGGCGCTGTGCCCTCGTTCCTCGGTTACGGCGGATTTCCGGCAAGCTGCTGTATTTCAATAAATAATGTGGTCATTCACGGCATACCAAGTGATAAATGCATTCTGAAACAGGGCGATATAGTAAGTATTGACGTAGGCGCATATATTGGCGGCTATCACGGCGACAACGCCTGGACGTTTGCCTGCGGTGATATTAGCGAAGACGCACAGCGATTACTTGATACTACAAAGCAAGCCTTGTTTGAGGGCATAAAAATGGCACAGGCAGGAAACAGGATCGGACACATCAGTCATGCCGTGCAGAAGTATGCCGAACTTCGCAGTTACTCGGTGGTACGAGATTTTGTCGGCCATGGAGTAGGTGCGAAACTTCATGAAGAACCAAAGGTACCAAATTACGGTGTACCCTCACAGGGTGCAAAACTGCTTCCGGGTATGGTCATAGCAATAGAGCCTATGATAAATATGGGAAGTCACAGGGTAAAGGTTCTTAAAGATAATTGGACAACGGTAACTGCCGACGGAAAGTTATCTGCTCATTTTGAGCACACTTTGGCTGTTACTCCGGACGGCCCGGTTATATTGACTTTGCCTGATTGATTGAGGTGGTAAAGTGGAATATAAAAAAGGACTTGTTGTAAAAGCAAGTGCGGGCAGAGATAAAGACGGTTTCTTTATTGTAACGGCTTTTGACGATAAATTCGTGTATATAGCGGACGGAAAAAGAAGACCGCTTGAAAGGCCGAAAAAAAAGAACCCCTTACATTTGAAAGCAACCGGTACAGTTGCTGAAAATGTGGATACAAACAAAAAAGTCAGAAGATTTTTAGCAGAGTTTCAGCAAAAATGTTAAGGAGGAATTCCCTTTGTCGAAGCAGGACGTATTTGAACTTACAGGTACAGTTGTAGAAGCACTGCCGAACACTCAATTCAAAGTTGAGCTTGAAAACGGCAAGGTTATTTTGGCACATATCTCAGGAAAGCTGAGAATGAACTTTATCAGGATACTTCCCGGTGATAAGGTAACGGTAGAGTTATCACCCTATGATCTTACAAAAGGAAGAATTACCTGGAGAGGAAAATAACACCAAAGTTTTTTCAAATGTTGACAAAAATTGTACTGATAATCGATTTTTGTGTATTTGAACAGAATCTTTTTATATACTATTTACTTTTGAAAGGAATGATTATATAATGAAAGTCAGACCTTCTGTAAAGAAAATCTGTGATAAGTGCAAAGTGATCAAGCGTCACGGCAAGATCATGGTTATTTGTGAGAACCCAAAGCACAAGCAGCGTCAGGGCTGATAACAGCAGGTTTTTTAGAAACAATGACAAAATTACATTTATTGATAAATTTTGGAGGTGCAGATTATGGCACGTATAGCCGGTGTGGATTTACCCAGAGATAAAAGAGTTGAGATCGGCTTAACTTATATATACGGTATCGGCCGTACAACAGCAACAAAGATTCTCGCTGAAACAGGCGTTAATCCTGATACTCGTGTAAGAGATCTGAGCGAGGAAGACATCTCAAAGCTGAGAGAGTATATTGATCATAACTGTCGTGTTGAGGGTGACCTCAGACGTGACATTGCATTCGATATAAAGAGACTTATCGAAATTGGCTGCTACCGCGGTGTTCGTCACCGTAAGGGTCTCCCCGTTCGCGGACAGCGTTCAAAGACAAACGCTCGTACACGTAAGGGTCCGAGAAAGACAATGGCCAATAAGAAGAAGTAAGGAGGAGATCACTGATGGCAGCACCAAAGGGTGGTAAGAAAACAGTTGTACGCAGACGCCGTGAGCGCAAGAACATTGAAAGAGGCGCAGCACATATTCAGTCTACATTTAACAACACAATAGTAACAATCACAGATACACAGGGTAATGCCGTATCATGGGCCAGCGCAGGTGAGCTTGGCTTCAGAGGTTCTAAGAAGTCTACTCCGTTCGCAGCTCAGACAGCAGCAGAAACAGCAGCTAAGGCAGCCATGGAGCATGGCATGAAAACAGTTGAAGTATATGTAAAGGGTCCGGGTGCCGGCAGAGAGGCAGCAATCAGAGCTCTTCAGCAGGCAGGTCTTGATGTAAGCATGATCAAAGACGTAACACCTATCCCTCATAACGGATGCCGTCCTCCGAAGAGAAGACGTGTCTGATAGAAATTACGGAGGTGTTTTATTATGGCAGTAAACAGAGATCCTATTATTAAAAGATGCAGATACTTAGGTATCAGCCCCGCTGTTGTAGGTATTGACAAGAAGTCTTGGAGAAAGCCTAACGCAAACGGCAGAAAAAAGGTTTCCGAGTACGGAATGCAGCTTAAAGAAAAGCAAAAGCTTAAGTTTATATACGGTGTTCTTGAGAAGCAGTTCTACCATTACTATGAGATAGCAACAAAGATGGAAGGTCAGGCAGGTACAAACATTATCGTTTTGCTTGAATCAAGACTCGACAACGTTGCTTACAGAATGGGTATGGCTCTTACAAGAAGAGAGGCAAGACAGCTTGTAACACATGGTCATTTCCTCGTAAATGGCAAGAAGGTAGATATTCCTTCTTACAGAATTAAGGTTGGCGATGTTATCAGCCTTCGTGACAAGAGCAAGAGCAGCGAGAAATTCAAATCAAATGTTGAGGCAACAAAGTCAAGAATCGTTCCCGAATGGCTTGACGAGAACAGAGATGAGTTCAAGGCAACTGTTGTTCGTATGCCTTCACCCGAAGATCTTGATTATGAAGTTGAGGCTCACCTCATCGTGGAGTTGTACTCCAAGTAATCCACCCTTTAAATGGGAATCGAATACACACATATATGCACATTGTGCAATGCTGTGCTTGAAAAGTGCGGTATAAATTGTTAAGGAGGAGCCAAACTATGATCGAATTTCAAAAGCCAAAAATTGCAACCGAGGATCTCTCCCCGGACGGTAAGTATGGCAAATTTGTTGTTGAGCCTCTCGAAAGAGGGTTCGGCAACACTCTTGGCAATAGCCTTCGTCGTGTATTACTCTCATCGCTTGAGGGCGTGGCAGTAAAGTTTATAAAAATTGAGGGCGTTTTACACGAGTTTTCGACGATCCCCGGCGTAAAAGAAGATGTAACTCAGATCATTCTCAATATGAAGGGTCTTACAGCAAGACTTAACAGCGTTGGCGAAAAGAGAGTCGAGATCAGAGCGGAGGGTCCCTGCGAAGTGACCGCCGCAAACATTATGTGTGACAGTGAGGTTGAGATACTCAATCCCGAAATGCATATTGCAACTTTGGGAGAGGGTGCTAAGCTCTTTATGGAGATAACTCTCGACAGAGGCAGAGGATATGTAACAAGTGAACGCAATAAGCAGGAAGCTGAAGAAAATGTTCTCGACCTTTTGCCGATAGACTCCATTTATACGCCTGTAATAAAGGTGAATTATACAGTTGATAATACTCGCGTTGGACAGATAACCGACTACGATAAGCTTACTCTGGATGTATGGACAAACGGTGTTGTAAGCGCTCAGGAGGCAGTATCGCTTGCTGCTAAGGTACTTAATGAACATTTGAATTTGTTTGTAAGCTTGTCGGATAAGGGTTCCAGCACAGAAATACTTGTTGAGAAAGACGATAAGGGCAAGGAGAAGGTTCTCGAAATGACTATCGAAGAGCTTGATCTTTCTGTTCGTTCGTTCAACTGCTTGAAGCGTGCAGGAATCAATACAGTAGAAGACTTGATAAACAAGTCTGAGGAAGATATGATAAAGGTTAGAAACTTGGGCAGAAAATCTCTTGACGAGGTTACAAACAAGCTTCAGAATCTTGGTTTCAGTCTTCGCTCCGATGACGATCCGAAATACGATTGATCTCGGGCTGCATTCTAAAATATAAATATCCCTTTTGCAAATAAGGTAAAGGAGTGACTACAATGCCGGGAACCAGAAAGTTGGGAAGAACCACAGCTCACAGAACAGCAATGCTCAGAGCAATGGTTACATTCCTTTTTGATAATGGCAAAATTGAAACTACAGTTACTCGTGCCAAAGAGGTAAGCTCCATGGCCGAGAAGATGATAACAATAGCAAAGACAAACGACCTTCACAGCAAACGTCTTGTAATGGCATTTGTAACAAACGAAACTGTTACAAAGAAGCTTTTCGATGAGATCGCACCGAAGTATGCTGATGTAAAGGGCGGTTATACAAGAATCACAAAGATCGGTCCTCGCCGCGGCGATGCTGCAGAGATGGCAATTATCGAGCTTGTATAATTGAGATAAACAACTCTTACGGGCTTAGGCGCATTATTGCCCTGAGCCCGTTTTAATTACCGCCCGTGGCGCAGTTGGATAACGCAGCAGATTCCGATTCTGAAGAACGGGGGTTCGAATCCCTCCGGGCG
>Ga0352976_1026514_pt1 | contig 16003 bp, 8 predicted proteins | sample Cowrumrumenfluid_FD_205949 | JGI IMG/M metagenome (GOLD analysis project Ga0352976, IMG submission 205949) | Metatranscriptome of Cow rumen microbial communities from the University of Illinois at Urbana-Champaign, USA - Cow X-1 rumen fluid... | ecosystem: Host-associated > Mammals > Digestive...
GAAACTCAATATGAAAAAATACAAGAGAATCGTTTCAATTTTCTGCGGCATAACGACTTTTGGTCTACTCGCCAGCAGCTTTTTAGCGTTTAGTTCATCTTTCCCAGTGAAAGAAAACGCAAACTTTAAAAAACTTAGTGCGCAACAGGAACTCGCAATCGATCCTGATGAGTATGATGAAGTTCCATCTTCTCAATTAGTGCCTAAGGTTACATCTTTGAACTCGACACCAGTTTCAAAGCATCTTGATGTCACCTTTGAAAGCTCAACTATTACTGCTTTCTATGGCTCCAAGAAAGATGTTTATGTTGGTATTGATGACACGAACTACTCCGGTAGCCCATCTGATCCATTCATTAAACCTGTCGAAGACAAAACCCTTCACGGTTATACTTACAAGATTGCGGTCACAAATAAAACCACATCAGAAGTCGTGGATGATGTAGTGAACAAATACATCTTTGTCCCAAATATCCTTACTCGTGGTAGCACTTATTCCATTTCAAATACATGGATTGGTGAAAGAGCGATGAGTGAGGAAACTGATTACACTGGTGTAACAAAGATTTATATTGGTGAAGCTATTGAAAATGTCGTTTCTAACGCCATCATCAACGTTCCTGATACAGTGGAAATTATTTGTTTAGGTCACGAAGAAAAACCTGAAGAATGGGCAGAAGATTGGACTGATGCCAAACATGTCACTTGGTCCACAAATACTGCTGCCGATATGGGCAAATATAAAAATGAATTCTCAGTCAAAGTCTCTGGTCAGCCAGAAAGTTTAGGTTCTGCTGAAGACTTTATTTTGGGTTATAAGGGCAATGAACTTCCTGGCGATGCTCATGTTGATTACAACCCATTAACTATTAGTTACGATGTTCATAGAAGTGGGACAAAAGAAACTAGAACTCAAATTATCCCAACTAAACATAGTACAAATCCTTATGATGCTGTCGGTTCAACAATCTATGGAACAAGCAATTCTTTTGAAATCATAATTGATTTAGAAAGAGGCGAAGAATTAGATCCAGAATCGATAGTTTTTTATAACATTTTCAAAGCCAAGAGATATTACGTTGATAATGAAGGTGCTTGGCCAAATGATTTAGTAAATAAGGTTCTTGTTGCAAATGAGATTGAAGAAAATCTTATTCCAACCCTTGAAGGTGAACATTACACATATCAAGAATACGAATTAACAGACAATAGATATATTACTGTTTCCGCCACAGTCAGTGATGAAGAAACCGCTAATAATTTAGTGAATCAATATAAAAATGAAATCGAATCATTTGAATATGGCGAAGAAGAAGTAACAAAATATGAATCCAAGTCTAGCATTTATGATGAAAGTAAATACGGATATGTTTATTCATTCGTGGCTGAAGAAAATGAAGAAACCGCTAAATATATCGTTGTTCAATTCTATGCATACGAGAAATCATTCGTTGCTTATTTCTATGCTTATAACGCAGTTAGAGTAATCAACCAAAATAATCTCGAATCAAGTTTTGAACCATCCAATACATTTAACGGAATTAATGAAAAAGCCGCTCCAATTCGTCCATATATCTTCATTCCAGATTTAGTGGATCACTCTCCACTTAAATCCGCTGCATCTTTAAGATACAGTTCTGAAACAAGATTAGAAGACGTATTAGAAACAACATATTCTGGTAGTTCAACCTTCTTAGGCTATACTTCTGTATCCATGAAGGCTACTAAACTATTCAAAACATATTACATGTGCTATATCCGTGATAAAGACACAATGGAATTTGATGAAACAGTGCAACCAACCATTATGTCTAAAGGCGAAGATGGAAAATATTATGATAATGGCAAAGCTTATGAACCTGAAGATATTAAAGTCATCAGTGATTTAAAAGCACCACATATCTATATCGAAAATAAAGCACAAAAATCTAAAGTTGAAGATAACGCAGATGCATTCTTAAAAGGTGACATCACCTTCAGATATACACTCGTTAGCTTAAATAACTCATACTTAAAAGTGACTTATTTAAAAGGACAAGATATTTTAACTAAAAGAGTTAAAGTTTCTTCTCCAAGCCCAGTTATTGAATTATCCGGTGAAAAGAATATCGATATCTCCTTCACAATCAATAATTCAGAATTAGATGGTATTGGTTCTAGCAAGATCATTTCCTTTGGAATTGAAAATGCTACATTAAATATCCATTTATATAACAATTCATCGAAAAACGTTATTCAAAATACAGCACTTTTAAAGACATTTGGAAACATTGAAGTATTCCCATATAACGAAAACGGTTTATCAGCCTTTAATATCAATGTTTATTTAATCATCTTCTATGCTGTATTAGTCGTTCTTTATATCGGTGGTAGTGTTGGATTATATTTCTACCGCAAAAACAAATATAAGAACGATGAATTTAGAAGAATGAACACAAAGAGTTATGTCAAATCCGCATCAATGATTCTATTAGGACTTGTCCTTGTCAGCGGAATGATTAACTTTATCGTCTTACGTTTTGGAGTATTCTTCTCCTCCGTCCCAGTATTTAATCCTGTGGATCCATTCGTTATTGTCTTTGGTATCTTCGGCGCTATCGCTGTTGGATTCTTCATCAAAGGCTCTATCTCAATGGTTAAGACAATGAAAGCAAGAAGAGAAATGCAAAGATTACATCTCGACAAAGACGTTGTCGATGATGGTACTAATTAGTCATGTTTAAGGAGAACAATTATGGAAATTAAGATTAAGGATCTAACAAAAATTTTCCCAGGTGATCAAAAGAAAGGCATTCGTGACACAATTGCTGTTAAGGATTTAGACTTCGTTGTCCCTGATGGCACATTAGTGGGTCTATTAGGACCTTCTGGATGTGGTAAGTCCACAACTCTATATATGATAAGTGGCTTACAAATTCCAACCTCTGGTGAAGTATGGTTTGGTGATCAAGAAGTTACAAACTTATCCCCAGAAAAAAGAGGTATTGGTTTAGTCTTCCAAAACTACGCTCTTTACCCACACATGACTATCTATAAAAACATCGAATTCCCATTAACAAACTTGCAAGTGGAAATTCCATTAGTCACATTCTTCAATTTTGAACTTAATTATGAATACAAAATGGAAGAGGATGATTTAGTCAAAGGTATTGAAAAGAGTTTCATCTCCTTAGCTAAGAAGACTGGTTTAAAGAACAAACAATATAATTTCGCATTTGAATTAGATGGAAATATCTTACGCGTGAAAGTTAATTTATTAGAAGTTAGCCGCGCAACAAAAGAATTATTCTGTGATAATGTTAATAGGATTATCGAATGCAAATTAGTAAATGAAAAAGAAGAACACTGCTCTGATGCTTTATATGACACAACATTTAGAGCTAGTGTTAATGTCATCGGTGAAAAAGAAGCCTTAGGTGTCACATTTAGAGGCCGTTTACCACGTGACTTCAACAATAATATTGATGGTGTTATTAAATCATTCCGTCAATCTTGTTCTGGTTTTGGTAGAGCAAGAGAAGCAGTCGTGGCTAAAACTCAACACGGCTATGAATTAATGGCTAGAATCGAAGTTCTTCCACACGCTAGACTTGAAGAATGGTTAAGAAATGTTGAAGAAGTGGCAGAAGTGAAATTTACCCAAACTTCTTACACAGTTACCGATGTTGAAAATCCAATTTTAACAAAAGATATTAGAGAATTCTTAAAAGGCAAGAATATCTCCATTTCCGATTACAAACTTTATTATGACAAGAAAAATGTTAAAGTTTATTTCCGTCTATTAAAAGTTTCTAAAGAAAATGCAGAAGCAGTTATTGAAGAACTCAAAGAACGTTTCAAATTATCTGATATTGAAACTGATATTGCTCAAGCTGTTTCTCACCGTAAATTAACAAAAGAAGAAAGACGTGACATCGTTTATGAAACCGCTAAATTAGTTCAAGTTGATGAATATTTACAAAGAAAACCTTCTCAACTCTCTGGTGGTCAACAACAACGTGTCGCTATCGCTCGTGCTCTAGTTAAACATCCAAAGGTCTTATTACTTGATGAACCTCTTTCTAACTTAGACGCGCGTTTAAGATTACAAACACGTGAAGAAATTAGACGTATTCAACAATCTACTGGTATTACTTCTGTGTTCGTTACTCACGACCAAGAAGAAGCTATGTCAATTTCTGATCAAATCGTCGTTATGAAACTTGGTGAAATGCAACAAATGGGTGCTCCACAAGATGTTTATAACTCTCCAGCAAACTTATTCGTTGCACAGTTCTTAGGAACCCCACCAATCAACGTCTTCAAAGGTGAAATTAGAGGCGAAAAGATTTATATCGGTTCTGATGAAGTTGGTGAAGCTAAAGGCATCAACGATCGTAGAGTCTGGGTTGCTATTCGTCCAGAAGGTTTCATATTAGCATCTAAAGGCGATAAAGGCGTATTACATGCCAACTGTGAAATGGTTCAAGTCATGGGTAGAGATATCTCATTAGTCGGTAATAATGCTTTCTGTACAAAACCAACATTCAAAGCCATTATTTCCGCGGATGATGATGTCAAACCTGGCGAAGTTGCTCTTCGCGTAAAAGCACATAAATTATTCGTATTTGACGAAGAAACAGAGGAACGTATCTATCTTAAATAAGGATGATTATGTAACTTTTACAGAAAGGAGAACACCGTGAATCAAAAAATTAAGAAAATAAATAAGATTTGGATGGCAGTGGTGCTAGTCGTTGCAATTATTGCTTTAGCCTCCGCTGTAACACTTATTTATCTCAATGTCTCTGGTATAGAACAATTTGATAATAAGTTATCCACCCCTGCTATTGTGGCTCTAATCTTTGCTATTTATTTCGGAGCCAGTAGCATCATCTGTATTTATACCAATATGGAATATGGATCTAGTAAATTTAATTCTAAGATCTTCTTATGGGCCTTATTACATACAGTATTTGGCTGCATTCCTGCTGGTATCATGTTATTCCGTGATTTATTCGCTGAAAAGAAAGCGGAACGTGAAAAACGTAAAGCTCTTGCTCTAGAACTTGCGGAAAACGAAAAAGAAATCGTTGGCGGCTATGATAAAGAAAACAAAACAATCGTTAGATTGGTCTCCAATAAACGTAGTAAGAAAGAATATCAAGTCTCTGGTCTTGATGATGTTGCTAGTAAGAACAACTGGAAAGGTTGGTTATATCTTGCTCCAGTTTTAGTCCTTATCTCCATCTTCTTACTATATCCATTAATTAATACAATTATTATTTCCTTTACTGATGGCTATTCATATGCCACCAATACAGGTAATGGAATCACCTTAGATAACTTCGGTATTATCTTTGGTATTCAATCATATTCTCCATCAGAAGGACAAATTGGACGTGAAACAGCATTTGTTCAATACGCAATTCCAAACACATTGTTATTAACAATTGTTACTGTTCCAGTTTCCATCTTCTTAGCGTTAATTATCGCTGTCGCTCTTAACTCTATTAAGTGGTTCCAAAAGACTTTACAAACAGTCTTCTTCCTTCCATATGTTACTAACACCATCGCTATTGGTATGGTTTTCTCTGTTATCTTTGATAAACAGGGTATTATCAACTCGATATTTAATTTGACTAATTCCAATGGTGATCCATTTGCGTGGATTTATGGTGCGGATAGATGGATTGCGATGATTCCACTTTGTCTATATATCGTTTGGAACTCCATCCCATTTAAGATTTTAATTCTCTTATCTGGTTTACAAGGTGTTGACAAACAATATTATCAAGCTGCTCAAATCGATGCAGCACCAAAATGGAAAGTCTTATTCAAGATTACCGTCCCATTATTATCTCCTCAAATTTTATACTTAATGATTACCTCATTTATTGGGGCATTCAAGGAATATACCTCTATTGTTGCTATATTTAATGGTCCTTCCACTCGTGGAACCAACTCACCAATTAAAGATATGCTAACGATAGTCTATTACGTTTATGATAACGCTGAACAACAGACCTCTTTTGCTGCCGCAGGTGCCGTGTTCTTGTTCGTGGTGATTTTAGTCTTCACCTTCATACAATTCGGTGTCTCGAGTAAGAGAGTGCATTACTAGGAGGACAGATTATGGCTAAGAATTATGTCGATTTCAAAGATGTAAACATCAATGATAATCTCGTATTATCCATTAAAGAATCCGGTAAGACTGTTGATCAAATCAAAGTCGGTGAAAAGATTGCTCATATCATCTTCACAGTGATTACTTATGCATTCTTATTAGTGCTCGCTTTCTTTGTTATCTTCCCATTCTATTGGATGATTATTACATCTTTAAAAACATTAGAAGAAATTACTGCATCTCAGCAAACCTTCTTCCCAACCACAGTTATGTGGACAAACTATGTATTCATCTTCCAAAAATTTGATTTCTCATCATACATGGTTAATACCATCATCGTAGCAATCATTTCTACTGCTGGTACTCTTGTTACCACAATCTTCTCTGCCTTTGCTTTCTCTAGATTACAGTTCAAAGGTCGTGAAGCTGTCTTTGCAGTCTTTCTAATGACTATGATGATTCCTGGTGAAATGATGGTTATTTCTAACTTTGTTACCGTCAACGCCTTTGGTTGGATTGATCGTGTTAATCAAACTCAATGGCAAGCTTATGCAGCGATGACTGTTCCGATGATTGTTTCTGTCTTCTATATCTATTTATTAAGACAAAACTTCAAACAAATTCCTAATGAACTTTATCTTGCTGCAAAAGTGGATGGAAAGTCTGATTGGGCATACTTATGGAAAGTTATGGTTCCACTTGCTGCCCCAACTCTTATCTCCATCACAATCTTAAAATTCATGGGCACATGGAATGCCTATGTCTGGCCAAACTTAGTGGCTAGAGACGAATGGACTTTAATCTCTGTCGGTTTACGTGGTAGTACATTTACTAACGTAGACTTAGGAATTGTGGAATATGGTTATCGTATGGCGGCATCATTTGTTGTCACCGTCCCATTATTCTTATTATTCATCTTCTTCCGCAAATACATTATGCGTGGAGTCGGACGTGCAGGTATTAAAGGATAGTACGTACTTATTAGCTACATGCTATTAAAAAATGACATTTATTTTCAGGAGGGTTTTATGAAAAAAAGTCGTTTAATAATCGGCCTTATGGCCTCATTACTTGGACTTACAGCTTGTAATGGTGTTGTTATTCCAACTAAACCAGTGGATCCAACAACTCCAAGTCAACCAAGTCAACCAAGTGAACCAACAGTTCCTACAGAACCAAGCGTTCCTAGCGAACCAACTACACCAAGCGAACCAAGCGTTCCTACTTATCAAGTTAAATTAGATAAAGAAGAACTTAGCATGGTTGTTGGCGCAATCGATGAATTAAAAGCTTCTATTGAGAATCTTGAACTCGAATTAACATTCCAATGGGAAAGCTCTAATCCAGATGTTGTCGCCGTTAATAATGGTGAATTAAGCGCAGTCGCCGCTGGCGAGGCAGTTATTACTGTTTACGTTGATATCGAAGGAACCAGATATAGTGCTTCTTGTAAAGTCACAGTTACTGAACCAACTGGTGATTACTTCATTAACGAAGCAACTGAAATTACATTCTCATGTACATTCAATGACACATATGGCGAAATCCTTAAAGGTGCTATTGAAAACTTAAAGAAGAAAGAACCATTCATTAAAGTTAATTATGTTAAATACAATGGTTCATATACCGCATTAAAAGATGATGTTGTTAAGAACATCAACACCAATAACCACCCAGATATGGTTGTTGCTTATCCAGATTCTGTCGCAGACTTCATTACTGCCAATGCTCAACTTAAGATGGACAGATTCATGAATGACGAAGATTACGGCTGGACAGATGAAGAAAAAGAAGACTTCATCCCTGCTTATATCGAAGAAGGTCAACATTACAATATTCCTGGTACATATTCCTTACCAATCGCAAAATCAACTGAAGGTATGTACTATGACTACGATAAAATCGTTGGTTTATCACTTGCCAATATCGATCCAACAATCAATAACGGAAACGCATTAACCGAAGAATATCTTAACAATTTAACTTGGGAAGAATTATTTAATAAACTCTGCCCAGCATTATTAGCTTACCGTGAAACATTAGGTTCTGAAGAATTAAAGAAAGCATTCTTAGATACCGAAACTCAATCTGACTGGGCTTTAGTCGGTTATGATAGTGATGACAACTTATTCATTACTCTTGCCGAACAATATGGTTATGGTTATACCGACCTTGATACAGTTACTGGTAAAGGTATCATTAACTTCAATAATGATGGCATGAAGAATCTTATGAAAGTATTCAATGCTGCTTATAAGAACAAATACTTCACCACAAAAGGTATCATTGGCACAAACGTTAACTATCGTTCAACTGCTGATCAAATGTTATTCTCTATCGGTTCTACTGGTGGCGCTAACTACCAATTCTCCGCAACTAATCCAAAGAACGTTAGAGTGGCAAGAGTTCCACATGCTGAAAATGGTAATGATCATCAAATTCAACAAGGACCATCTGTTGCCTTCTTAACTCACAAAGATGAAAACCGCGCTTTAGCGTCATGGTTACTCTATAAAGAAATGACCACAACAAATATTTGTACAAAATGGTCAACCACAACTGGATATTCTCCAATTAGAGAATCCGTCTTGTTCTCCGATGATTATCTTGATTTCTCTGATGATACATTAATGGAAGATAAATCATTAGATAAATTAAAAGCATTCAATGCTCAATATATCAATGAATGTTCTGACATCTTATTCTCATCACCAGTCTTCAAAGGTTCTTCCGAAGCAAGAACTCAAGTTGGTGGTTTAGCAACAGAAGCTATCTCATTAGAGAATATGACTGATGAAGCATTAAATGGCTTATTCCAAAAAGCATACGAAAACACAGTCATGAAGATGTAATCTTCGACTGACCTTATAGGAGGTATTAATATGAAAAAGAAATTATTCTTAATTCCATTACTCACATTTATGTCTTTGACCGCATGTGGTGGTGGTTCTTCTCCAGTTAAACCAACTGAACCAACAACTCCATCAGTTCCAAGTGAACCAAGTGAGCCTTCAGTTCCAACTGAACCAAGCGAACCAAGTGAGCCAACTTCTGGTAAACCAGATAAAGTTACTATTAACTTCTGGCATACATTTGGTCAAACCATCTTGGATAACTTACAACCACAACTTGAACGCTTTGCTAAGATTATCAAGGCACAAGAAGGCGTGGAAGTCACAATCAACTTAGTGCCAAACTCAAACTATCAAAGTATTCATACCGCGATTGATAAAGCATTAAGCGCTGGTAGTAAAGATATTCCAACTATCGCTGTTGCTTATCCTGATCACGTCGCTGACTACATCTATGCGGAAAATGGCGTTGAAGGTAAATATGTCGTAAACTTTGATGATTTAATCAATAACGCCGAATATGGATTAGGTAAAAATTCATATTTAGGCGATGCAGAAGGCGACTCCTTAGATGATTTCTTCGATGCTTATATTGAAGAAGGTCGTAGCTTCTCAAGAGAAGGTTTGTTCACATTCCCATATATGAAATCTACCGAAGTTATGCTTTATAACTACACTGCAGTAGAAAAACTTATGGAAGGTTATAAACCAGAATTCCATGGTAGCAAAGACATGATTCATGAATATATGTCCAACTTGAATTGGGATGAATTTATGAACTTATGCCGTTATACATGGGAAAACAAAAAAATTGTTAACCCAGACTTAAAATACCCAGCCTTCTATGATAGTGATGGCAACCTCTTTGTTTCTCAAATGCATCAATTAGGTATCCCATATTCTTCAATCGTAGATAATGGTAAAGGTGGCAAAGTCGGTCATATCGATTTCGCAAGTGGTCCAGAATTAGAATATGCGATGGATATGGTTAGCAATTTAAGAGATTACTATAATGAACACTTATTCACCACTAAAGGTGCATTCTCCACCTATGGTAGTGATTCCTTCAAAAACGTTGAATCAGTCTTCACAATCGGTTCTAGTGGTGGTGCAGGCTATTCCTTAACAACTGATTTTGAAATTGGTGTTTGTAAAGTCCCATATCTCAACAATAATCCTTTATATGTCAATCAAGGTGTTGACTTAATGATTATGAATAACCCAGCATTATCTGATACCGCAAATAAATACCGTACAGAATATGCATGGAAATTAATCAAATTCTTAACTAATGCTGAAAATAACGCCAGAATCTGCTTAAAAGGTTCTGAAGGTTATACCCCAGTTAGAAAATCAGCATATGAAGACGATTTATATCTTGATTTCTTAGATTCAGGTGAATTCCAAGCTGAAATCTATTCCTTAATTCAATCTGAAATTGATGGTTTATATTTCAATACAGCTTGCTTCCCAGGCTCTGCAAAATTAAGAGAAGAAGTTGGTGGCATTATTACTTATGCATTAACTGAATCAACTTCTTTAGATTCTATTTTCCAAACCGCAATATCCAATGCCACGATGGCGTTAAAATAATCGGAGGTCTTCCCCATGAAAGCAAATAAATTATTATCTTTACTTCTCCTTGGTGGATTTCTTCTTGTAGGATGTAAAACCCCAGCAACTGATCCTACAAAACCTACCGATCCAGGTGAACCAACCGTTCCTACAGTTCCAACTGAACCAAGTGAGCCTTCAGTTCCAAGTGAACCAAGTGTTCCTGGTAGTTATTCATTCTCTTTAAAAGACATTGATATTTCCATGAAAGTTAATGAAACTTATCAACTACAATATACTGTCTCTCCAGAGGATGCTGAAATCATTTGGACATCATCGAACGACGAAGTCGTTACTGTTGATAAAGGTTTATTAACCGGTGTTGGCGCTGGTGAAGCAATTATTTATGCTAAACTTGCCGCGGATGAAAATATCAAAGACCAATGTGCTGTTACTGTTTCTGGTGAATGGCATGATTATGTCACTGATGGTTCCGTTAAATTAGGATTAGATTTTGAAGGCAAAGACTTCTTTAAAGATGGTGTTGAAAAAGTCGAATTAATGACACCAATCGATGGTGATACCGCTCACTTTAAAACTGGTAGTGGTAAAACGTTAAAAGCTAGATTCTATGGTATTGATACTCCTGAAAGTACTGGTAAGGTCCAAGAATGGGGCTATGAAGCTAGTGAATTTACTACTAATAAATTAAAGAATGCAAAAGCCAAAGGAACAATCGTTGTTTCTTCTCCTTCTAATGAATACGGCGCACCAGATCCAGATTCCACTGGTTCTCGTTATGTCTCTCTTGTTTGGATTAATGAAACAAAGAAAAATGCTTCCATCGATGAATTATATTTATTGAATTTATGGGTTGTTCAAGAAGGCTTATCTTTAGTGAAAAACATTGATGCTTTCCCAGAATATGAAGCTTCATTTACAGCTGCAGAAGCACAAGCCAAGGCTTATGAATTATGCTTATGGAGCAAAGAACAAGCTCCACACTGGAACCCAGGCGCTTATGAAGAAATCTCTTTATTAGAAATTAAACGTGAAGTTGAATTATCTATCGCAGATCAATCTCATAAGAACATCTATGATAATAAATATGTTACTTTCACAGGTGTTGTCTCCTCTTACGCAGATGGAACATTATATGTCCAAGAATTCTATCCAATCGATGATGATCATCCAGATGTTGGTGAATGGGCAGGTATTAATATCTTCTGTGGTATGAGTGCAATCTCCACAAAATTCACAAAAACAAATACTTATATCAGAGTTTATGGTTTAGCAAAAGATAGTGAAATCTTTGGCTTCCAAATCACTGATACTCAAGGCCACTGGGCAGCTTATGCTCCAGATGAAGATGATTGCGTCGTCTTATTAAAGGCTGAAGAAAATATTGATGAACACAGCTTATATACATTCCATTACACCGTTGATGAATTAAACGCTGTAGCAAAATCTAATAACTGTGAATCATTATTCTGCTCAGTTGCAGTAGAAGGCGAATTAATCTGTGATTATTGCTATGTCAGTGATGATAGAGCAATCACACTAGGCTTCTCTAATACTGACTTCGGTGTCTATATCCCATTTGCTTATCACGGAGATCAATCCTCCGCGGAAACAAAAGTTATCAGATGGGATGAAAAAACTGACTTCGAAGGTAAGAGATTTAGATTAGACTTAGGTACTTATGCTTGGCATCGTCAAACAAGCGGCAAAGTCGTTTATCAAATTATCCCAACCAACGAATTAAGCTTCGTCTGGTTAGGTGAATAAAACAAAAAAGAAAGGAGACCATGTATGTTATATTGTTACCATTGTGGCAAAAGAATTGATGAACATAAATTAGAATGTAAAAAACCATCTATTAATCCTGAAGTGGAGATTGATGAAAATGCTTCTATTACTTATGTTTGTCCAAGATGTTCTCATATTATTCATGAAGGAATGTCTAGTGAAGACGCCAAAGAACTCTCACGTGCATCACATGCGCAAATACAACGTGGAAATAACGCATTTGCAACAGGCATGTGCTTGAATTCATTAGGAATCATTATCTTAGTGGTCTCTATTGTTTTCTGTTTATTATGTAATAAACCACTAGAAGGATTTGTCACTAATTGTGGTGAATTCTATGTGTTCGTGGGCACAATGATTATATCTGTTATTCTTTTAATAGTTGGTGTTTATGACACCATAAAAGGTGTGGTGAATAAGAGACATTACACCGCTTTATTAAAAGACTTAAATAACAAGACCTTTGTCCAATAATATTTATGAGCAAAGGACCAATAGTTGATTGATGTAATAAGGAGGTTATTATGAAAAGAAAATTATTACCAATCACACTTCTCTGTTTGTTAGGTTTAGTAGCCTGTGGTGGTGGTACAAAACCAGTTGATCCAACTCAACCAACTCAACCAACTCAACCATCTGAGCCAACTCAACCATCTGAGCCAACTCAACCATCTGAGCCAACTCAACCAAGTGAACCAACCGTTCCAACTCAACCAGAGATAGTTCACGTTGCTAGCGTCGAATTAAATTACGAATCTATGCAACTCATTCAAGGCGATGAAGAACAATTAGTCGCAACCGTTCTCCCAGAGAACGCAACTGACAAATCTGTGAAATTCAAATCATCAGATCCAGATGTTGCTACTGTTAATGCTGAAGGCCTTGTCAAAGCTGTAGGATTAGGTTCCGCAGTTATTACAGTTACCACAAACGACGGTAAGAAAACCGCCACTTGTGATGTTGATGTTGTTTTACATTTAGAAAGTATTACCGTCAATAACGTCGCTGATTTCGAAGGATTTAGCGTCGGTCAAAATATTACTTTAGATATTTCCACCGAACCAGCAGTTAACTTAAACTATATGGTTTCTCTCGGTGCATTAAAATTATCTTCAAGTGATCCAGAAATCGTTAGCTTCTCCGGCTTAAATGTTTACGCAAATAAAGCTGGTGCAACAAAAATCGGAGTCGAATTATTCAATGTTTCTACTGAATTCGAAATCGAAGTTGAAGCAACAAAAACCGCAATCGATTTATATGGAACAGTCCATGCTGGTACTGCTGAAGATCCATTAGATAACACAGATGCTATTAAAGTTGGCTTATGGGCTAAAGATAATGGCACAACTCCAGATAAATGGTACGTCAAAGGTATCGTTGATCGCTTCTATCATTCTCCAGGTAGCAGAACTGATGGTGCTGTCTCTTGGTACTTAAAAGAAGTTGTTGAAGGCGAAGGACAATTTGAAGTTTATAAATGTTTCAAAGAAGACGGAACATTCTTAACTGATGATGATGTTTGGGTTGGTGGTGAAGCCATCGCTTATGGCGTCATTACTTATTATGCTTCTGGTAAACAAGCAGAAACTGATGGTGCAACATTCGTTTCTTGTGAAGGCAATAAACCACAACCAAAACAAGATATCGAAGCTACAGTCGCAGAAGCAATCGCTGCTGGTTTAGAATTAGCAGATGGTGCAAACAGCTACGATAACTACGTCGTTACTGGTTATCTCGTCCTCAAATCAGGAAGTAACTACTTCATGGCTGATTCAAAAGATGCAGATACAACTGATACAAAAGCATTATTCGAATTATATTTTGCTACATCTAACTCTTCCGCAACTGAAGAACAATTATTAAAATTCGCAAAAGTTCAAATTAAAGGTTCTATCAAGAACTATCACGGCCAAATCGAAAATAATGGTAAATTCGAATTTACATTATTAGAAGAAGGCGAAGCATGGGTTAAAGAAGAAACTCCAGAACCAGCACACGTCAATGCTACAATTCAAGAAGTTATTGGCTCCAACGCTGCTAATGGTACTTTAGCATATGTCACAACAGTTACAGTCGTTGGCTTTGGTAACAAAGCTGATGCTCCTGCTGAAACTCCAATTAAATTTGGTAACTTAGTCGTTACTGATAGTTCAATCGAAGGCAACTTTGTTGCTTATGGCTCCACAGTCACTGCTTCCGCATTAGAATGGAACGGTGTCGATGCTGCTTATAAGTTCACAAACCCACAAGACTTCTTAACAAACGAATTATCCGCTGCAATTAAAGCAGGTGATGAACTCGTATTATTATCAATCCGTGGTGCATACAATCAAGTTCCTCAATTTGCTGGTTCTATCATCTTAGAGATCAATGGTGTTCCTACTCAAGTAGAACCAACAGAACCAACAGAACCTACAGGAATTAACTACGGTACATTAGAAGCTCCATTAACGACTAACCAAGCAGTCGCATTATTAGACGAAGTCGCAGCTGATGGTTCTCTCACTGCTGAAGAAGTCTATGTTAAAGGTGTTGTCTCTTCCGCTACTTTTAGCACAAAATACAACAACTGGACAATTTGGTTAAAAGATGAAGCTGGTGAAGTCGCTCAATACTTCGAATTATACGCAACCGTTTTAGCAGAAGGCTTAAGCGGTGATGATTTAGTCGAAGGTGCTAAAGTTGTTGCTCATGGCTTTGCAAAAATCTACATTAAAGGTGAAAGCAAAACTTACGAATTAACAAACGTCAAGCAAGAAGATCAATCCTACATCTATCCAGAAATCGTTGAAATTGGTATCCCAGTTAACTACGGCACATTAGAAGCTCCATTAACAACTAACCAAGCAGTCGCATTATTAGACGAAGTCGCAGCTGATGGCTCTGTCACCGCTGAAGAAGTCTATGTTAGAGGCGTTGTCTCTTCTGCTTCATTTAGCACAAAATACAACAACTGGACAATTTGGTTAAAAGATGAAGCTGGTGAAGTCGCTCAATACTTCGAATTATACGCAACCGTTTTAGCAGAAGGCTTAAACGGTGATGATTTAGTCGAAGGTGCTGAAGTTGTTGCTCATGGCTTTGCTAAAATCTACATTAAAGGTGAAAGCAAAACTTACGAATTAACAAACGTCAAGCAAGAAGACCAATCCTACATCTATCCAGAAATCGTTTCTATCGTTCTTCCAATCGAACCAACAGTTCCAACAGAACCAACAGTTCCTACAGAACCAACAGAACCAACAGAAGAAGGCAATAATTTATCAGTCGCTATTGCTGCTACAAGCTTCACTGCTGATACTGAAAACGCAAAATTAGCAACTTACGAAAAAGATGGTGCAAAATTCACTTTAAACCAAAATACTTCTACTACTAAAAACAGATTGACTGACGAAGATCATTTAAGAGTTTACCAAGGTGCTCAATTCTCAGTTGAATATACCGAAGAAATCACTAAATTAGAATTAACAGTCACTGAAGCTAAATATGCTGATTTAAGTAAGATTGGTGTTGAAGGCGCAGAAGTTGTTGTTGATGCTGGCAATCTTCTTATTACAATCACTTTAAATAACCCTGCAAACACAGTTGTTATTAATGCTGTTGCACAATTCCGTATTAATAACGTGAATATTGTTTACAACCCAACCGTTGCATAATACATAATTCAACAATTGAAATAGAC
>Ga0352976_1034303_pt1 | contig 15922 bp, 6 predicted proteins | sample Cowrumrumenfluid_FD_205949 | JGI IMG/M metagenome (GOLD analysis project Ga0352976, IMG submission 205949) | Metatranscriptome of Cow rumen microbial communities from the University of Illinois at Urbana-Champaign, USA - Cow X-1 rumen fluid... | ecosystem: Host-associated > Mammals > Digestive...
GAATGACAAGGTTTACAAGTTTTAGATTTTACCAAATAGTAGTGCATTATTAGTGCATATTGCTAAGTTTTTAAGGTTTTAGTTAAATAACAAACTTTTTTTCTTTTGTTCAATTAATGTAGTGAGAAATCTTTATAAATTGATATTTTTGAAAACAGTTATATTAGAATTTTGAGTTGTCTAGTGATTTTTTATATACATGCTGTAAGGATTTTTCTTCTATATTTTGGTTATTTGCCATTTGTTTTATGTAAAGAAAATAATTCGATTGGTTTTAGAAGTGAAGCTTCTTGATCATAAAATGTATTTTTATTTTACAAAAAGAAAGGAACTGGTATTTTATGGGTTTGAAAAAATTTATCTTATCGAAGTTAGTACCTATAGTAACAGCTACTGTTATTACAACAGCTGTTACTAGTATAGCTTCAATTAATGCGGAGGCTGTAGGAGGGGCTTCTGATAGTGTAAAAGCTAACGAAAATGGTGTCATCAAAATAGAATGTGTTTATGGCGATGACAATTTTCTTTTGCGCTCTTGTACAGGATTTATAATTAACAACAGTTCAGTAATTACAAGCAAAGAGATACTTGGCAGAAGTGCTGAATCTATACTCAGAGATCAGTATGGATCAAACTTTAGGTATGATAAATCAAAACTTAAGTACAGAACAAAAATCAGCGGAATATATATTAATGCTACTGATGCACTTGATACTACAGATACGGACAATGCATTTGCTGTTTTAAGACTTGGCAGAGCTATAGATTTTGATAAATCTTCATATAAAGCGCTCTCTCTGGGAAGCAGTTCATCATTGTCTACTACAGAAACAGTATATACTATAGGTTATTCAACAACCGATAATAATTCGACTGTTATAAATGAAGGAAAAATATCAAAAATAGATAATAATTATATCGAATATACAATGAATAATCCGACAGCAGGCTTTATAGGAAGTCCTGTTATAAATGAAAACGGTGGAGTTGTTGCACTGACGGTTTCTCTTACAAGCGATGGATATAGATCTATTCCGATAGATAATATAAAATCAGTGCTTAACACATTTACTATTGATTATACAACGGCTACATCCAATCCACAGCCTCCTATACAGATTAGTCCGGATGAACCGGATACACCTGATATAATACAAAGCAGCCCTGATATTAGTATTAATAATAATAGTATTACTGATGTTGTTCCGGAGGCACAGGAAGATAATACTATGATTATAATTATTATAGCAGCTATTGGTGCAGTTGTTGTTGTTCTTATAGTTGTAATAATAATTATAGCAACAAAGAAGAAAACTCCTACGGCTGTACAAGGGGGACAGAATTTTGTACCTCCTACTCCTATGCCAAGACCGGAGCCTGCTCCTACTCCTATACCGTATCCGCCTACAAAGCCTACAAATCCTGTTCAGATGGGTTCAGAGGGTGAAACAGCTCTGCTTAATGAGGGATCTGCAGAAACAACAATTTTGGGTGGAAGTGCTACTATAGGCGTACCGTCAGGTATACTTGTGAATACCAAGAAGAATGAAAAGATAGTTATCAATAAGCCGGAGTTTGCTATTGGTAAAGAAAGAAACAAGGTCGATTATGCTATAGAGGGTGAAAATTCAGTAAGCCGTCTTCATGCAAAAATAAGAGTAAGAGCAGGCAAATGCTACTTAATGGATATGGGATCAAAGAATGGTACATATATTAATGGTAATAAAATTGATCCGAATGCTGAAGTTTTGATACAGAATGGTGATAAGATAAAGTTCTCTGTTGTTGAATATGAATTCAGAAATTGAACCTGTAATTGAGGTGGATTTACTTGAAGTTTTTTGTTACTGCACACACAGATATCGGTATCAAAAAAAATACAAATCAGGATTCTTTATTGGTTTTAAAAGCTATTTATAAAAATAGTGAAATAGTATTTTCTGTTCTTTGTGATGGTATGGGCGGCCTTGCTAAAGGTGAGGTCGCAAGTGCCTCTGTTATAGATGCATATTCTAAATGGTTTCAGAATGATTTTATCGAAATGTTGAGAAAAGGTCTTGACAAAGATGAGATTTTTGGTGTCTGGGAAAAAATAGCATCGGAAATGAATGCTAAGATATCGGCTTATGGAGAAAAAAACGGTATAAGTCTTGGTACTACATTAGTAATGATGCTTATGTGCGATGAAAAATACTATATTATGAATATAGGGGATTCCAGAGTATATAGATATACAGATGCTACGTATATTCTTACCAAAGACCATACATTGGTTCAGAGAGAAATAGATATGGGCAGAATGACAGAAGAAGAAGCCAAAAACCATCCCAAAAGAAATGTACTGCTTCAATGTATAGGAGCAAGTCCATTTATTCAGCCGGATTTTTTTTACGGAGATATTAAATCTGAGGAAGTATATCTTCTTTGTTCTGATGGATTCAGACATATTATAACAGAACAGGAAATGTTTGAACAATTTGATCCTAAAAGACATCAAAATGAAGAGATGTTGAATAAGTCGGCTGTATATTTGACAGATCTTAATAAATACAGAAATGAAAAGGATAACATATCAGTTATTGTGGTAAGAACACAATAGATGATTGTTTTGAATTTATTTACAGGCATTTTATTATTCATTATAAATAAAAGAAATCATGTCGGGAATATCGGGTTCGGTATTATAAAAAACTTCATGTCGGCTTTTTTAGATATCGGACTCTGAAGATTTCCGATAAGATCCGGTATACTGCAAGTAAAACTACTTTGAGTAATTATTATTGCAGTATTTTTATTTGACAAGTCAGAATAGAGTGTGATGAAGTTATGTTGGAAATCGGATCAGTAATAGATGGAAAGTACAAGATCCTTGATGAAATAGGAAAAGGCGGTATGAGCGTTGTTTATCAGGCTAAGAATGAGAGAGCCAATAAACATTGGGCTATAAAAGAAATAAGAAAAGACGGAGTTCAGGATTATGAGGTGGTTCGCCAGAATCTTATAGCTGAAACTGATATGCTGAAAAAGCTGAATCATCCCAATCTTCCAAGTATTGTTGATGTTATTGACCGTGACGGAGCCTTTCTTATAGTTATGGATTATATAGAAGGAAAGCCTCTGAGTAAAATATTGGAAATGGGTGGTGCACAGCCGCAAGAGGATGTTATAGAATGGGCAAAACAGCTTTGCGATGTTTTGGGATATCTGCATTCAAGAAAGCCGGCGATAATATATCGTGACATGAAACCATCAAATGTAATGCTTAAACCTGATGGTAATGTTATGCTTATAGATTTCGGTACTGCGAGAGAATTTAAGTCTACAAGCGTAGAGGATACTAAATGTCTTGGAACTGTTGGCTATGCAGCACCGGAACAGTTTGGTGGACATGGACAGACAGATGCAAGAACAGATATATATTGTCTTGGTGCAACTATGTATCATCTTGTTACAGGACATAATCCCGCTATATATCCGTATGAAATGTATCCAATAAGACAATGGAATCCAACTTTATCATCAGGCTTGGAAGAAATAATTTTGAAGTGTACGCAAAAGAATCCGAATGAAAGATATCAGAATTGTGCAGAACTTCTTTATGCGCTCGATCATTTTGAATTGCTTGATAAAGAATATAAAAGGGAACAGAATCTGAAATGGAGGATATTTTGTTCTTCTGTCATAGCAACTATAGTTATGGGTATCGGAGCAATAGGATTCAGTATAGGTGCATCTGTTCAGGTGTCGAATACATATCAGGGATATATAAATAAGGCAAAATCTGAAACTGTTTTAGAGAAAAGAATAGATAACTGTAAAAATGCCATAGCAATAGCACCTAAAAAGTATGAGGCTTATGAAACACTTCTGAAAACATATTATGAATATGATAAAGATTCATTTGAAAATGCAGACAGCGTTTTTAGTTTCAAAGAAGAATATACTCCTTTTCAGACAATTACATCACAATATCTGAATAGTAACGACTCGTCTTATAATACTGAAGAATTTGCAGATAAAATATATCTAAGAGTGGGTGAAGCATTATTTTTTATGTGTGATAATGATACCCAAGGGAAAAACAGTTCAATGTCTTGGCTGGAAAAGGCAGAGAAATACTGTTCTAAAAATAATAAGCCGTATGCAGAACTTCTGTATTCCATAGCAAAGTACTATAAGGATTCAAAGGAGGCAAGCAGCGGTGTCAGCGCAACAGGTTTTATTTCTGATATAGACTATATAGACTACTGGCTTAAGCTTAATGATATAGAGAAATATGCCAGAAACTTTATGGACAGCAATGATAACATACTGCTCATGCTTGATACATGTAAACTTTGTATATCTGAAATTAATGTAAATGTTGCAAGATTTAAAAAGGGTGTTTCAATCGAGCAGATGGATGAATTTATTCAAAGGATTAATAATGACATTTCTGCTATGGAGCAGCTTTTAGCAGAAAGGGTGAAGGTGAAAAGCGATTATTATAAAAAGCTGCATGATCTGAAAAATAATCTAAATAAGGCTAAGGATGCTGTTAAAAGAGAATATGGTAATGGATCCTAATAGGCAGGTGTTTATAAATGAATTTAATATCGTTACTGCAGACAGGAACGATTGTATGTCTGTCGTTCACGGTTGTATTTTTTATAATTTCGATAGTGCTTTTTTTTGTATTTGATATTCGATTTATATTTAATATACGTACAGGAAGGGCTAAAAGAAAAACAGTTGAAGAAATGCAGAAGGCTAACAATCAGACAGGGCGCCTGAGAGCAAAAGGTAAAACACTTACTTCAAGACTTGATTCTAAAAAATCTCATGCAGTCAGCCAGTTTTCAGTGTTAGAAAATAATTCAAATACCGAAAATGAAACTTCTGCATCAAGTGTTACAAGTGCTCTTGAAAAAGAGCCTCCCGTTCAATATTCAGTTGGATCTCCGTATTCTTTTGCAAACAATACCTTGGAAAATGAACAAAATAATGCAAATGATTTTGGAGAAACGAGTATATTGAATCAAGTACAGGATCTTCCTATAGAAGAAACATCACTTCTTTCTGATTATAGTACTGAAGACAAAATTAAAATAATACAAAAAATATTATTTATTCACACCGAGGAAGTAATTCGCTAAACAATCAGGAGGATATGGGAATGTCAAAAATAAGAATACTTATAATTATTGCATTGATATCTCTGTTTATATCATCATATGTAATAATTCTTATACCTTTTTCGGATTTTGGTGAAGGAGGATTCAAAACAGTTTTATCATATTGTATATCAATATGCTTTTATTTGTTTTTGATTTTAGGATATATACTTTTTATTGTAGCAAATCAAAAAAGAAAAAAACAAAAGCTAACTAAAAAAAATAGGTATAAATTAAAGCCTGGTATTATTGTATTTTTTTCGTCATTATGGGGATCAATTGCGGACATAATATTAATTATGAGTGTAGTTATGGTTGCGATGCTTATGATTTTCCCAAATGTTTTTTCGGATTTAATAAAATATATCCTTATAGCAACATTTATTTTTTCGGTTCATATGCATTCAATTTTTAATGGCGTAAATTATAGAGTGGCTTTTTTATTATCTAAAACAGGCGATTGTAAAATAAAAGATAAAAAATGAATTTAGTAATAGTGGATTCAGGAAATATAGATTTTACAATCTGCTAATCTGAAAGCAGGAGGAGAAAAGCAAATGGTATATCACAACAGTATCAAAAGAACAACATCTGTTTTACTTAGCAGCTTAGTGCTGTTATCATCTTTTCCGATGTATGCTGTAACTGCAATAGCAGTAGATGATACATCTGTGGTACAAACTCAAAATACTGAAAAAAAGAAATTCAACAAATATGTTCGTGTTGGATACGCATCATTTAAAACAGATGCAAGTATATGTTCCGGAATATATTCTAATAATAAGAAGAAAATATTCAATAATTCCGGTGATGGTTCTGTTTATGCAACTGTTTTAAAGAATGAAAATCTGTTATGGAAGGTTAATACACAGGAAACGATTGATAACGGAGAACGTCTTTATTATTATTTTTTGATAAAAAATGAAAACGGCAATGCTCCGGATAATATCGAACTTACACTTTCAAAGAAAAAAAATAAAGATCCAAAGAGCTTTAAACTTTCAAAATTGGGACCTGCTTATACCGTCGATTCAAAATCAAATGAAATAATATCTGAAGATGCAGTTTCAGATTTAGTATTATATTGCTATTCAGAGAATAAATCAGATGATGGTGAAAAATTCTATGACATTATTAAAAATTCCCAAAATGCAAGTTTTAAAGTTTCTGATGATGAAATAAAGATTGATAATATTGGATTTTCAAATTGGAAGGGAAAGAACAGATGTTTTGTCATAAATAAAAAAGATGAAAATTATTCATTTGATTTTAATCCTACTGCCAAAAGTGTTTATATGCCTGTTGAAATGAGTGATAAGGATAAAGCTGAAGGTGTAGGTGTAGAATTTGAAATAAATTCAGACAGTACATCCGGTTTGCCTTCAGTTAAAAGTAAAAGAAAAACATCAAACTTGATTTTTAAGGCATATTCCAATTCTAAAGACGGATGCTGTACGGGTGATACCCTATCGTTGTCTTTAGCAAATAAGGATAATTTGAGTTTTTTGGATAAAGATGCAAATATAAATTATTACCTTATCGGCGATGACGGAAGCAAAACAAAAATAGAAAACCAATTCTATGTAAAAGATGAAAAACCGTTTAAACTTCGTTTTGAGGTGCCTTCGGAAAATTCATCCGATGTTATATCCGGTGAAATAAGTATAGATAGTGTTATAAACGGTATGCCTGATGTTTCAGATTGTACTGTAAAACAGGTAGATGATGCAAATGATTTAAATGTATTGCCATTTGGTATATATTCTGCAAAATCTATTCAAGTGACTGTTCGTGTTGTGGATAGTGGTGAGAAATCATTTGATAAAATATTGATAAATGGTATAAAGGCAAAGAAAATATCAGATGATATATATGGCGTTACCATGAATGAAGGCAGTTCTTTCAAAAATATAAATGTTGTTTTTGAAAGCAACGGTAAAGAGATTGTCAAAAAAGTAATGGATGTTATTAATGGCATTAATATGAATAAGGACTCTGATTATGATGTTTTGGTTTCGTCAGATAAACCTTTGATAGAGTCTTTAAAAGGTACTTCTGAATACCATACTGTAACAGATGAATTTGATGCAGGTTCTTCAGGAAGTTTTAATATTCCTTTGCGTATATCATCCAATTCAGGAATAGCGGATTTAAGTATAAGTATATATAAAGAAGGTACCGATGAAGAACTTACTGTTATAAAAAGTGACGGCAAGAAAGTATCTTACACTAAAAAAATTGATAATGTCTTACTTAAAAATACGTCGGACAAAATAAAATATAGCTCAGAAGCTGTCCATGAGGATACATATGCATTGAAGATAAACGGCGAAACCAATAAGGAGTTTATTGAAGATGGAGTTTATTATGCAGATATATCTGTTAATAATAATTCAAAAGTTTCAAGTGCCGGAAGAATAAAATTTGTTGTAGACCGGACAAAGCCTGATATACAGATGTCTTTCAGAAATGACAGCGATAAAGAACCAGTTAATATATATTATGGCAACAATAACTATATTGTATATGACAATTCGGCTACATTGGTGTTTACAAGTGATGAGCCTGTTGAGGTTACAGATTATACTCTTTATAAAAATAAAGTTCTGGAAACAGAAAAAGCAGCATTCGACTGGACTGTGAACGAGGATGGAAAATATGTTGCTGAATGGAATTTCTCTGATGCAGGTTTGTATGCACTTAAAAATTTCACTGTAAAAGATAAAGCCGGAAATGAATACAGCTTTGGAAAAACAATATATAGGTTTGGCGTTGACAAGGAAGAAGCAAAAACAGAAATACATTATAATAAAAATGTTGTTTCAGAGCTTAGTCAGTTGTTGTCGTTTGGCTTTTATCAGAACAATGAAATAAATGTTGTTATAGATATAACAGATGATATTGCAGGTGTTTCTAAAGAAGATATAAAAGTGTTCAACAAGACTTCGTCAGGCGAAACTGATATAACAAAAATGTTTAGTGTATCATATGACGGTAGCGGCAGAAAATATCAGTTGAAAGGAACACTTAAAAAGGATGTTGCATATCAGATAAAAGTAAGCGCAACTGATAGACTGAAAAGAACAGAAAATAACAAATCAGGTGCTGATGATTTTGAAGTAGCATATACTTCTGATACTCCTGATATAAGTATAACCAACAGACCGCCTGAATGGATAAATGGAGATTCTCAAGTAGAATTTACAGCAGTATCTGATAAAAAGGGACAGAAATCCGATTCAGGTTTGAGAAATGTTAAGACAGTTGTTTATTACCGTGAGAATATTAATGATGAATTTAATGCTGTGGCATCAATTACAGATGATGGTAAGGAAATAGTTAGTAATATTCCAGGCAACGGCGCATTTAAGTTGGTAAGAAATACAGTACTTGATGGTCCGTTTTCTAATGTGAAAACTACAGCTTGCAGCTATGCTTTAAAAATTGATGGTGGAAAAATCAATTCTGGATATTATAAAGTAGATATTTATGTTGAAAATAATGTCCATAGCAAAGATTCTGAATCTAAATATAATCATGCTGATTCAAGTATAGAATTTGGCTCTGTATTAGAGGATTCAACGTTTGGATATACTGTTTCAGGCGATGAAGGAACAAATACTTGTACTGTTAAAGGCTATACTGTATATGACGGTAAGGCGGAATTCAATGTTGAGATCAGTGATATAACATTTGAAAAAATGACTGCAAATAAGGTAAATGAGTATCTTAATGATAATGAAAAATTTGTTTATTTATTTACAGATAATTCAGGAAATACAATATCTAAATACAGATTTAATGAATGGAAACCGGCTGATAAATCCGGAAGAAAATATACTTCAAAACTTATAATAGAGGATGAAGGTTTCTATGTATTTAAACCTGTATCAATTGAAAATTGTTCCGGAAAGGTTACGGATATAAAGTACAATAAAAAGAATTTTGCAGTTGACAGAAATGAAGCAATAGCACATATAAATTATAGTGAGAATGTGACTGACGGACTTCTTGAAATGCTGACTTTCGGTCTGTACAGAAATAACCAGATATCTGTTACTATAAATGTAACAGATGATATAGCCGGTATACAGAAAAGCTCAATAAAGATAATCAATACAGCAGATGGAGAGGATGAAGATATAACTTCTGATTTTAATTTCGTTATGAATGATCAAAAAAATGGTTATATTGCTTCCATGAAATTCAAAAAGGATAAGGCTTATAATATAAAAGTTATCGCAAATGATAAGCTTGTAAGAAATGAGCCTAAGAATACCGAAGAGAAAAAACCTGTTATGCCTGATAATCCTGATTATGAGATATCATATACTTCTGACAAGCCATATGTTGTAATAGAAGATTCTGCTGAATATTGGTTCAACAGTGACAAAACTATAAACATAAGTGCCTTTGCGGATAAGAATGGTAGTGATGTAAATTCAGGCTTGAGAAGTGTCAAGGCAGATATATATTATAAGCCTTCTAAAAAGAGCAATGAATGGGTTTCTGTGGCAACAGTTGAAGATGACGGAAGCGGAAAAATAAAAAATGTAAACGGCTTTAAACTTAAAAGGGAAAGTAATATCAATGATAAATTTTCTAAGAAAAAAGTAGAAAGCTGTAATTACACCCTTACTACAGATCATAAAAATGGGAATGAGAAAGTTGTTTCAGGTTATTATAAGGTAGAGGTTACTGTTCAAAACAATGTTCTTGCAAAAAATTCTGAAGATTTATACATGAATTCAAAAGCATCAACAGAATTTGCTCTTTCTTTTGAGGATTCAGAATTCAGTTACGATGTTTCTGGTAATGACGGAACAAATACATGTAAAGTTCAGGATTCTGTTGTATATGATGGAAAAGCAGAGTTTAACGTCTATATAAAAGATATAACCTTTGAAACAATGAATGGTGCAGATGTAAATGAATATCTTAATTCTCCGGAAAAATTTGACTATTCATTTGTTGACAGCAATGGTAATATCGTTTCAGATTACAGATTCAGAGAATGGAAACTGGTTGACGGAAAAAATGATACATATACTGCAAAACTTGTTATAGAGGATGAAGGCTTCTATAAATTCGTTCCTGTTTCATTTGAAAATCTTTCAGGAACAGTTACAGACCTTAGCAAGAATGAAAATAAGTTTGCTGTTGACAGAACAGAGGCTGCTGCTTATATAAAATACAGTGATAAGGTCACAGAAAATCTTCTTGAGATACTTACTTTTGGTTTATACAGAAACAATGATATATATGTGACTGTAAACGTCACTGATGATGTAGCAGGTGTAGAGAAAGATTCAATAAAGATATTCAATACAGCAGGTGGTGCTGATGAAGATATCACATATATGTTTAATTTCGTTAAAAATCAGGAGAATAACGGATATTCAGCTACTATCGGTATGATAAAGGATAAGGCATATAACATCAAGGTTATAGCAAATGACTGTCTTAAAAGAGAAGAAACTTTAAATACAACTGAAGAATCTCCTGTAATTCCTTCCCCTGATTATGAAATAGCATATACAGCTGATGTTCCGGCAATAACTTTAAAAGAAATTGCTGAATATTGGAATGATGGTGATTTAACACTTGACATAAGTGCCGCTGCAGATAAAGGCTCTAAAGGCTTGAATGCAGGATTAAGAAGTGTAAAAGTTAATATTTACTACAAAGAGTCAGCAGACGCAAGCAACTGGAATCTTAAAGCTTCAGTTTATGATAATGGAAAAACTATCAAAAATGTAAGTGGTTTTACATTGAAAAGAGTAAATAATATTGATAGCGATTTCTCTAAGACAAAAGCAGAAAGCTGCGATTATACTCTTACTGTGAGCCGTAAAAATGGAGAAGCATTGAATGAAGACGTTGTTTCCGGTTATTATCGTGTTGAAGTGATTGCTGAAAATAATGTTTTATCAAAGAATAGTGATAACAATTATAATTCATCAAAGGAATATTCTGAGTTTGGCTTGGACTTTGAAGCACCTGAAGTTTCAATAAGATATGATAATGACAATGTTGTCAGAGTGTCTGATAATAAAGAGTATTATTCACAGGCACGTTCCTTGGAAGTAATTATAAAAGATGTAAGCTTTAATCTTGAGGACATTCAAAACAGATCAAGTTTTGGAGAATACAGCATAACTGATGAACATGGAAATGATATTTCACTTTCATGGGAAGCAGATCCGAATGAGAGCAATTCTTTTATAGGCAGATACAAATTTATTGATTCTGAAGATGACAAATATGACGGTGCATATACCGTAAATATACCGGCATTTAAAGATAAGGTTGGTAAAATTTCTCAGTATGCACAAACCAAAGCTGAGTTTAAAGGTATAAAGAATGATTTTGTTATTGATACAACTGCTCCTGTTATAAAGTATCATTATGATAATAATAATGCTGAAATTGTTGATCAGAAGTATTATTATAATATGTCACGTAACTTATATGTTGAAATAGACGAGCATAATATATCAATAGATGATATTAAAAATAATGATTTCTTTAAATACAGTATATTGGATGAGTATAAACAAGTTTATAGTATTACTGACTGGAAACAAGATGAGGATGATCCCAACAAGTATATAGGTTCCTATACATTTGTTGATAAATCTGATGATGCAAATGATGGTTATTACACAGTAAGTATTGACTCGTTTAAAGACAGGTCAGATAATACTGCTCTTGATAATGAAGGCTCGGATTTCGTTCCGTATGCTGAAAGTTTTATCATTGATTCAACGGCTCCTGTTATAAGCTATTCTTATGATAACAATAAAAAGATAGTTGACGGCGGTGTAGCATACTATGATAAACAGCGTACTATTACCGTAAAGATCGTTGAGCATAATATGTCAGTAAATGATCTGGAAAACCTTGATTATTTTAATTACATTATATTGGATGAGCATAATGAAGAAAATACGCTCTCATGGAGCAGGGATGCTAATGATAATAATGTATTTATAGGTAAATATACATTTATTGACGATAAGGGTGATGACAGTGATGGTGAGTACAGTATAGAGATCGCCTCTCTTAAAGACAAAGCCGGAAATTCTGCTAAAAATACTGATAATTTCTTATTTGAAGGTTATACTGATCAATTTGTAATTGATACAACTGCCCCTGTAATAACATATTCTTATGACAACAATTCTAAAGAAATTGACAACGGAAATGCTTATTATAATAAACAGCGTACTATTACAGTAAAGGTTGTTGAGCATAACTTTACATTGGAGGATGTAAAAAACAGTAAGTATCTTGAATATAGTATTATTAATGAGCATAACCGTTCCCAGAATCTTCGTTGGGAAGAGAAAGGTCAAAATACATTTGTCGGAACTTACACATTTGTAGATGATATTAATGATCCTGATGATGGTGCATATTCCGTAAGTATCAGCAAATTTAAAGATAAGGCAAAACAGTATGCTGTTAATGACCAAAAAACTGTATTTGAAGGTTATACTGATAAGTTTGTAATTGATACAACAGCACCTATTATATCATATTCGTATGATAACAATAATGTAAATACTGTAAAAAATATGGCTTATTATTCCAAGTCAAGAAAACTGACTATAAGTATTATTGACCATAGCTTTAAAAATGATATTGAGCTTGAAAAGAAGTTCAAGTACACTATCAAGGATGAGCATAATAAGGAATATAAGCTTGTATGGACAAGATCTTTGAAAAACAGCAACTTGTACACAACATCATTTGAATTCAAGGATAATTACGAAGATGCAAATGACGGTCTTTATAATGTTATCCTTAATGAATTCCATGATAAAGCTAAAAACAATGCTGTTGAAAACGGATATAGATTTACAGGAATTAATAATACTTTTATTATTGATACTACAAAGCCGGTTGTAAGTACAGAATATATAGATGTTAAAACCCTGAATAAGAATCATATGGGTGTTGATTACTACAAAGCAGACAGCATGAAGGTTGTTATAAAAATAGTAGATCATAACTTTGATTATACCTATAAGTATAATATGGTATATCAATATATTGATTCTATCGGTAATAAGACTAATAAGGTTATTAGTCAGGGTAACAGCAGAGACATAAGCTGGAGAAGCGAAGGAAATAATACATATATTGCTGAAATAAGACTCGAAGGTAACAGAAATTATGAATTTGTCGGATATTCTGTGACTGATAATGCGAATAACAATACATCAGATGAAAAGAACAAGCAAAACTTTGTTATAGATAATACAGCTCCAAACAATCTTAAAATAGTATATAAGACTGATCCTATAACAAAACTTATTGAAGTTCTTACATTCGGATGCTATCGTGCAGACGGTGTTAATATTTCTGTAAGTGCCAATGATAATCTGGCAGGTATAAATAAGCTTACTTATGAATGCGTTGGTATGAATGGTTCAAGGAGTATAGGTCCTGTTACTGTCGATTACTCAAAATATTCTCCTGCTAAATATCGGGAAGAAACTATATATGTTGGACCTCAGTTCAAAGGATATATAGTTGTCACAGCAGAAGATTTCTGCGGTAATTCAGCAACTTACAGTACCAAAACGATAGGTGAGGGCGTGTTGGTTGACAGTAATCCTCCAACCATAGATTTTATTGCACCTGTTGTAAAGTTAAATCCTGAACAGAAACCGAAGAATGGTATTTTTGCTTCCGATGTAACTATTAATGTTGAGGTAACTGATCCGTTGACAGACGGTGTAACATCAGGTATTGACAGAATAGATTATGAGATAATCAACGGAACTACTGGTGTTAGTGATAAGGGAACTATTCTCAACGATAAAAAGACAAGCAACATATTTAAGACAAAGTTTGATGTTGACAGCAGGAAGTTTAACAGTAATGATGTAAAAATAAATGTTTATGCTTATGATAATTCTTCAAACGAAGGAAAAGCAAACAGTAATATTAAAATAGATGTTACAAAACCGACTGTTTCCATATCCTACAACGGTCCCGAACCTAACACGGTTGACGGAACGAATTATTATAATAAGAACAGAACAGCAATAATAACTGTTACTGAGCGGAATTTTGATACCGCTGATTTTAAATACAAGATCGACAATACTGATAGAGCAATTCCGATCTTGTCCTCATGGACTGATAATATAAATCCTTCCGATCCTGATAAAACTACACATACTGCACGTATAGAATATACCGAGGATGGAGATTATACATTCGATTTCAGTTTTGAGGATCTGGCAGGAAATAAGGCTGATACTGTTCCTACACAAAAGTTTACTATCGATAAAACAAATCCTGTTATAGACATCTCGTTTGATAATAATAGTTCCCTTAAAGGAAATAATTATTATAATAAAAATCGTACTGCAAATATAATGATAAAAGAGCATAATTTCATAGCTTCTGAAACAGTTGTTAATATTGATGCAACAAAGGATGATAATGTTACACCCACAGCTTCACCCGAAGTTAGCAAATGGACTTCTGTTGGAAATGATGTTTATGAGGCTACGGTTGTATTTGCGGATGATGGTCTTTACAATATAACTGTAAATTGTAAAGATATGGCAGCAAACATGGCTGTTACATATAATACCGGAGATTTTTATATTGATAAAAAAGTTCCTGAATTGAAGATAACGGGTGTTTCTCAAAGCAAGGCTTATAATGATTCTGTTAATTTTGAAATATTAATAGATGATATAAACTATGCAGCGGATTATAGTTATCAGATACAGAAGATAGATGTTCTTTCTAATAAAGTCGATATAGGCAGTAAGCTTGGAATAGAAGTTTCTGATGATGGAAAGCGCATTGCTTGTCAGACAATACCAAAAGATAGAAACAATGATGGCATTTATATCCTTACAGCCTCTGCAAGAGATAATGCTGGCAATGAAAAAGAAGAAACTGTTAAATTCTCTGTTAACAGATATGGTTCTACTTATGAACTTGATGATGAAACTAAGAAAATAGCAGGTCAGTGTATCAGTCAGGAAAAGGATGTTGTTATAAGGGAAATAAATGTTGATCCGATAGAAATAGAGGAAGTTTCTGTTGTATTGGGAAATGATACAAGGGTACTTGAAGAAAATAAGGACTTCAGCTTTGTAAAGACGGAAGAACCTGACAAATGGTGTACGGCTGTTTATACAATTAAATCATCTGTATTCTCTCAGGAGGGTGCTTATACAGTTCAGATCTCCTCAAAAGATAGTAAATTGAATCTTACAAATAAAAACACTGATTCTGATAAACTATCTGATGAGGATGATAAACCAAAACTCATGGTTTCATTTGTTGTTGATAAATCATCGCCGCTTATAACATTGTCCGGTATAGAAGATGGATTCCTTTATGAAGAAGAATCCCGTATTGTTACTATTGTATGCGAAGACTTCAATCTTCAGAATGATACTCTTAAAGTAAATGTAGGCGGTAAGGAATATACCTATAATTCAGATGACATTATTAAAACAGATTCTGGTATAAAACTTAATATAAACCTTACTTCGTCAGAATATCCTGATTATATTGATGTTGAGGTTTCAGTTGTAGATAAGGCAGGAAATATTGCTTCATCTTCCAAGACTCATTTTAAACTTTCAACGTCATGGCTGGAAAGATTTTTTGCAAATAAAACCCTTGTAATAATTATTTTTGGCGGTTTTGCTATTTTGATAGGAGCTATTATCCTGGCAATAATTATGAAGCGTAAAAACAAAAAATCTGAATAATCTTAATTAGCG
>Ga0352976_1014887_pt1 | contig 15675 bp, 1 predicted proteins | sample Cowrumrumenfluid_FD_205949 | JGI IMG/M metagenome (GOLD analysis project Ga0352976, IMG submission 205949) | Metatranscriptome of Cow rumen microbial communities from the University of Illinois at Urbana-Champaign, USA - Cow X-1 rumen fluid... | ecosystem: Host-associated > Mammals > Digestive...
AATTCTGGGTGCTTCCATACTGTATAAATTGTAATCAAAATTTTATAAAAAGAAATCTTAAACGTACATTATTTATATCCGTATACTATTTTTAAATGATTAAAAATGTCAAAAAGTTAAGACTATTGATAAAAAAAGTGAATTATTGTAGTATATAATAAATAAATAAAAAAGTGTTTAAGAGGAGTAATGGAGGTAGAAATATGTTGAAAAACTGGCAAAAAAAGTTAATAGCAATGTTATTGATATTCACTTTAACTTTTGGTAATTTTGCAATTGTTGGTAAAGCATATGCAGCGTCTATATTGGGGGGAATCTTTTCGGAAGAAGATACTGGTGATACAGGTAGCGCCAATGTAGAATTCGATGCGTGTTTTATTGATGAGGACAAAAAAGAAAATACTGAAATTAAGGCTGATGTTAATAGCGAAAACTTAATGATACAAGTATCTGTAGATGTAAAAAATACTGGTTATTTAAAAGATGCTAAAGTTTCATTAGGTAATGGAAATAGCTTGAATTTTAATATTATTTCTGATGAAATTGAATTAGATGAAAATGTTCAATCATTTGAAAACAATGAATTGGCATTAGTTCAATTAAATGCAGGAACAGATATTAAGATTGCTTTTCCATTTGAATATCAAAATGAGAAATATGTAAATACTAAAAATGTTTCAAAAACAAATGTAATTAAATTTGAAGGAACATATATTAATGATAAGGCTGAAGAAGTACAGGTTTCAAAAGAAGTTAATTTAAAATTAGATTGGATTGACAGTAGAGAAGCTAAATTAAGTTCAGAAGTAACAAAATATATTCCTTATACATCAGATGGTGTTTCTGGATTAATACTTCAAACTTTAATTAAAGTTGATAATACAACTGAATTAAAAACATTACCAATAAAAAGTTCAAAACTTAATGTTGAAGTACCAATTATAAATGATGTAAAAGCTAGTACAATAAATGTTGTTGCTACATCAACAGCTGGAATAAATGGTAAAAAAGATGATGAAGTTGTATTTAATCAAGATAATTGGTCATATAACAAAGAAAAAAATACTATAAGTATAAATGTAAATAATGATTCAGAGTTGGTTTCACCACAAAGTGAAGATGAAATATTGATTGATGAAACAATACCTAAAGAAGAAAGATATTATAGTTTATCAGGAACAGACGAATACCTTATTACTTATACATATGAAAATGTTTTACTTGAAAACTTTAATTTAACATCAAATATTTCAGAAACATATGAATTTTTTGGAAGTAGTGAAAGTTTAAAAGTATCAGATGAAATTAATTATGAAGTATCAGAGCAAATTGGTGATATTGTAACTTATTCATCAGAAACAGCAACAGATTCAATTTCTAAAGGATATACTTATTTAAATTATAATAATGAACAAAATAAATATGAAATTGAAATAGATGAAAAATTAATATTTAATGTTTCATATAAAGATATAGTAGATGCTTTATATTTCCAGGATGCAGGAAGTTATTATGTAACAAAATCAGGAGAAATTATTAATCAAAATGATATTTATTATAAATTATTAGCAATTAATAAAGAAAATTTTGATTTAATGCTTGGAGAAGATGGATATATTAATTTTTATGATGAAGCTGGAAATTTATTAATTACTATAAATAAAGATACAGAAATTTCAGAAGAAGGTAAATATGAGTTAAAGATTAATTCATCAGTAAAATATCTTTCTATAGAAACCTCAAAACCAATTTCAGATGGTAATTTAATAATATCAACTATTAAAGCATATTCAGGTGTAAGCTTTGGTAAAGAAGATTATAAAAATTTTGATAGAATAGCAATAAATACAGTAGGTAAAGCAAAATATATATATTTAGAAGAATTAGCAGATTGTGGAAATGCGGTTACAGAAGTTAAATTAAATGATACAACAACAAATGCAGAATTAGAATTAGGACAAGATACATTATCAACTCTTGCTATGAATGATAATGTTGAATTAAAAATAAAATTAAATAATGAAAATATAGAATCAGATGTTTATGGTGATTCTGAATTTAAAATAAAAATGCCAGATTATGTTGAAACGGTTGAAATTACAAATGCAAGCATTGTATATGGAGAAGGATTAGAAATTACAAATGTAAGTGCATTTGAAGAAAATGGAAATATTTATATTGTAGTTTCAACATCAGGTAAACAATCAGCATTAAGTTCTGGTATTATTTCCAATGGAACAAATATTGTATTAGATTCAAATATTAAAGTTGATTTATATGCTCCAGCAGCAGAAGAAACTTTTGAATTAACTTATACAAATAGTGAAGTTACAGATTATGAAAATGAAAAAGATGGAACAGGTTATAATGATGCAAGTGTAACTTATTCAGCTCCAAGTGGAGTAGTTTCTGTTAATAGTACAACAAACTATAATGATGATGGAAGTACATTAACATCAGTAAAACAAGGAAAACAAGTTGATGAAATACCTGTATATGCATCTGAAAAAGAAGCAACTATGGAATTAACAGTTATGAATAATGAAGGAAATGCAATTTCAAATGTGAAAATTTTAGGAAGAATTCCATTTGAAGGTGTTAGAGATATAGTAACAGGCGAAGATTTAGGAACAACAGTTACAACAAAAATGACTTCTGGAATAGTTGCAGATGCAGCAAATACAGCTGATTTTACAATTTATTATTCAGAAAATGGAGAAGCAACAGCAGATTTAACAGATAGTTCAAATGGATGGACTACTCAATTTTCAAGTATTGAAAATGTAAAATCTTATTTAATTGTTCCAAATGATGAAGCTTATCAAATGGAAAATGCTCAAAAAGTAAGATTTTCATATAGTTATCAAATTCCAGGTAATTTGGAACATAATCAAGAAATTTATGGAACATTTGCTACATATTTTACAAACAATACAGCAGTAGCAACATTTAATGATGTTTCAGTTGCAGATTTAATTGGATTAGAAACTGGTGTTGGACCACAATTAAGTATTAAAACAGAATTAGGTAATTCTGAATTAAAAGAATATGAACAATTAGAATTAACTACAATTGTTACAAATACTGGAAAAGTTGACGCTAAAGATGTTGTAGTTGAAATACCTCTTGCAAGTGGTATGAGATTTGAGAACTTTACATCTAATATTGAGGGTGTAAATAAATCTATTGAAGATTCAAAAGTATTATATAAATTATCTTCTTTAGAAAAGGGTAGTGAATTAAAAATAACTACATTGTTTAATTTAAATAGTGTTTTAATGCGTATTAATTCTCAGGTAGAGGTGTATTCAACAGTTACAGCAACTGATTTAGATACAACATTAGAATCAAATAGAGAAGCAGTTACGATGGATTCAGCTGATTTGAGAATTAATATAGGAATAGATACACCTAATAAAACATTCCAAAAAGGTGATGGATTTGCACTAACAATTGATGTTTCAAATATGAAGGATGAAAATGTAAATAATGCAGTTGTTACAATGAATGTTGAGGATATATTAAAAGTTTTAGATTCATATGTAGTAGAGTATACTTCTGATAACACAGAAGTAAATATAGATAATAAGGGTATTTTTAATGAAAATACTGGAACAATTACATGGAATATTAAACAATTAAAAGCAAATGAACAAAAGAGAATTGTTTTACAAATATCAGTAAAACAATTAGATGGTAATATAACTAAAAAAGAAGTTAATCTTTCAGCAACAGTTAAAGCTGACGGAACAGATACATATACTTCAAAAGTTTTTACTGTTAATCTTGGAAAACCAAGTTTAATAATATCACAGACTTCAACTAATACAAATTCATATGTGAAGGAAGGAGAACCTATTGAATATGTATTTAGTATAACAAATGAAGGTGGAGTAACGGCAAATTCAGTTAAGTTATCAGATAAAATACCAGATGGATTAGTTGTAAGATCTGTTTCATATAAAGTTGGTACAAGTAATATAAATCGAAACGTATCAGAAAAGGAAGAAGTTAATGTAGATGTACCAATAGCTAGTGGTGAGACGGTTGATGTCAAAATTGTTGCAATACCAACTAGTTTAGATGGTGTGCAAGAATTATCAGTTACAAATGTTGGAACAATAAAAAATGGTGATGATGTAATTGAATCAAATAAAATCACTCATATAATTGAACCAGGAGATCAAACAGCTATTTTAAGTGAAAATAATCCATCAGAAGATATGAGTTCATTTGTAAATACAGGCTCAAGTAAATTAAATAAAACGTATAAAATATCAGGTATAGCATGGTTAGATTCAAACAACGATGGTATGAGAACTGATGATGAAAAATTAATGAAAAATATAAAAGCAACTTTAGTTGATTCAGATAATGGTGTTATAAAACAAACTGTAACAACAAATGCAAAAGGAGAGTATACATTTACTGGTGTATATAATGGAAATTATATTATTATATTTGATTATGATACAGTTTTATATACAGTAACAGCATATCAAAAGGAAAATGTAACGTCAAATGTTAATTCAGATGTTATAACAACAAAGATTGAACAAGATGGAGTATTAAGAAATGGTGCAGTAACAGATGTTATAACAATTTCAGATGGAAGTATTTCAAATATAGATATAGGTTTTGTAGAAGCAATGAAATTTGATTTAGCTTTAAATATGGGAATTTCAAAAATTACAATTCAAAATTCACAAGGAACTAAAACAACAGAATATGATATGAGTACTATGACAAAAACTGAAATTGGAGCTAAACAAATGGATGGTTCAGAAGTATATATTGAATATACTTTTGAAGTAAAAAATGAAGGTGAAATTTCAGGATATGCTAAAAAGGTAGTTGATTATATACCAGATGGAATGAAATTTAACTCTGGAATGAATTCAGATTGGTATACAGGTTCAGATGGTAATTTATATACTATCGTATTAGCTAATACAGAGATTGCACCAGGTGAAACAAAAACATTTAAATTAGTTCTTTCAAAAACAATGACAAATGATAATACAGGAGTGGTTACAAATATAGCGGAAATAGTAGAAGATTATAATATTTATGGTGTTTCAGATATTGATTCTATTCCGGGAAATAAAGCTCAAAATGAAGATGATTTTTCAAGAGCAGATGTGTATTTATCAGTAAAAACTGGTGAGGTATTTATATATATTTCAGTTATAATTACAACAATACTATTAGTAAGTGTTGCAGTAGTTGTAGTAGTTCTGAAAGTAAAATATAGATTAGTTAAAGGAGGTGTTTAATATGGATTATAAAATAAAAAGTTTTTCTAAAAAAATATTAATATTAATATTATTAATGTTAGCCATAATTAGCACACTTTTAACAATAAATGTTAATGCAGAAACAATAGAGAATAGGCGAATAGTAGATAGTTATTCGATTGGATCTGGAGCTTGGGGAAATAGTTATGAAGGAAGTACATTTTATAGTCAGTATTTACAACCATCAATTTTTTGTTTGAATTTAGGTTCACCATTGAATAATGTTTATATTAATTATATGGCGGGAAATTGGAGAGGTGAAGCAAAGGATGTTGTAAATGCAACTCCTGAAGAAATATTTATTTTTTCACATATGTCAAGTATTGGTGAATATGGACCTGATCAATGTGCAATATGGAGTATTGCATTAGGAAACTTTGGTATGGCAAAAAATGCATTGGCAAATCAAGCAGCAGAATTTCAAGATTATATAAATGAGGTTGCAGAAAAAGATGATAATGGTGCAATTATCTATGAAACTCAAGATTTTGATGCGGTTGATGAGAATGGAGAAATTATACATATAGAAATAAATGCTCCAGTTATTGAGTATGATGCTGAGTTTGATGAAACATTAGAACCAACAGTTTCATATAATGAAGAACTTGAGAAATATATGGTTGGTCCTTTTAAAATAAATTATACGGCAGGTAGAGAGGTAGATATTTCGGTAGATGTAGCAGATGATATATCAATAGAAAGTATTTATAATGATATAGATGATGCTTATTTAGTTGAGTTTATTGATATTCTTATATCATATGTTGATTATAAACTACAAAATGGTAGTACAATTGTAAGTATTGCTGATGAACTTGGAATGACAGTGGAAGAAATATATAAAATGCATATATTATTAACTGATAGAGATGATTTAGATTTTAACACAGTATTAACAGATGAAGAAGTTAAAAATTATGATGAATGGTTTACAAGAAATAATACATTAACTTCTGAAATAAAAAGATTTTTAGAGCGAGGATTTGATTCAGGCTCAGTTGATTTAAAACAAGTTGTGGCATATATTGATACAGTTATTATGTATAAAGAAAGAACTTTTTCTGATATTATTGGTAGAACTGGATTAACAGCAGATGAGATTTATCAACTTAGAAATATGATGGTAAAATCAGAATATGATTACTTAATTATGTCACTTTCTCATGATGAATATGTAGAGCTTTCAAGAGACTATTTTAGTAATACTGATGGTAGAATAACTAATATATTAAGTCAAATGCAAATATATATGTCTCCGGTAATTGGAGCTACATATACATATAATGAAGATGTGAATTTTACAGATTTTATTGGTTCATTTTCAGAAATCTATGGTACTCATTTAATAACTAATAAAGGTGAATTAGAGTTAGGTGTAGATTGGGAATTTTTATGGACTGATCCTATACATGTACCTGGTGCACAATATCCAGCATCAGGAGAAGAATTCTATATTCTTATAAATTATGATGAAGAATTAACAAAAATTGAAGATTTAAGTTTTGATTTTAGATATTTAAATGGTGGTGCGACATATCATATTGGTCGTAATGCACAAGGTTTTCAAGATTTAGCTTGGGGCTTTAAAGGATATTTATGGTATGAATATATGTCTATTCATAGAACTGTTGATATTGATAATTCAGCTAATATAAAAATTGTTAAGAAAACAGTTGATGATGATGGAGAGTTAGTAAAAGTAAATGATTCATTTGAATTTAAGATTTATATAAATGATGAAGAATTTGAAACATTAGTAGTTGAAGTTAAAGATGGTGAAGGCTCAGCTGTATCTCATACATATAAATGGGATGGATTATCTATTCCTACATTTAGAGTTGAAGAAGTAAATGTTGATCCAGAAAAATATGAAACACCTTCAACATGGACTGGAGTGTTAACAAATAATCAAACAATAGAATTTGAAGTAGATAATATAGTAAAACCAATTGAAGGAAAAATCGAGCTTGATAAGACATTCTTTAATACAACACCTCCAGAGGAGGGCGAATATTTTGATTTTGTACTTTCAATTAATGGAGAGTTCTCATATGAAGGAAATGAGTATAAACCAAACCAAACATTATTATTATATCCAAAATTAACTTCACCAGATTGGAATTGGGAATCAGGAATATTTAAATGGTATGGTGAGGCTCCAACTTATACAATTAAAGAATTGGACAAAGATGATTGGGTATTAGTAGATAAAATAACTAATGGTGAAGGAAAATTAGAACCAGGAATTATTCAAGCAACTGCAACAAATAAATATGTTAAGAAGGAAGCTTGGTTAAAGGTAGATAAAACATTTGTAAGTGATACACCAGCATTAGAAGATGAAACTTTCACAGTTGAAGTTACAGTAACGGGTAAATTTAAATATGAAGGTCATGAATATAATTCTGATAATGGAGATAACTTAATTCTAACATTTATATTAAATAAAGATAATGGATTTACAGGTATATCTAATATTATAGAATGGAAAGAAACAGATGGCGCTCCACAATATACAGCAAGAGAAATTAACATGCCAGAAGGAACAGAATTTGTTAGTGTAACTGATGGAAAGAATACTATTACAAATAATAAAGAAACAGAAGTTGAACCAGAAATTACTGGATCTTTAGATTCAGATGAAAATAGATTGTTATTTGAAGATAAAGAAATTGAAAATAATGAAGGTCAATTACAAATTGTTAAAGAATTAGATGGTATTACAGCTGAAGAATTAAGTAAATTATCAAACGAAGAAAAAACATATTATGTTGATATAAAAGTAACTGGTACATTTGAATATGAAGGTATAAAATATGATGCTGATAATTCACTTGTAATAAAAAATCAAACAATTGTAGCTGGTGATACAACTGGATGGGTATCAGGAGTATTTAAATGGAAAGAAGGAGAAGAAGCTCCACAATATACAGTTACTGAGAATTTAGAAAAATTATCTGATGGAATAAAATTTGAATATATTTTAGATTCAGATAATAAGAGAATTGATTCTAATACAGTTACAGGAACAATAAAAGAAGATACAATAAGCAAATTAGTGATTCGTAACTTAAAAGAAGATAGTATTTCAAAATATGCATGGATAGAAATAGATAAAACATTTGTAAGTGATACACCAGCATTAGAAAATGAATCATTTACAGTTGAATTAGAAGTTAAAGGAAACTTTACATATAATGGTCAAGAATATACTGATGGAAATCCTTTAGAAATAGAAGTTATATTAAATTCAGATAATAATTTCACATGGACATCAGATAAAATTGAATGGGAAGATGGAGAAAATGCTCCAAAATATTCAGCAAAAGAAATTAATATGCCAGAAGGAACAGAATTTGTAAGTGTAACAAATGGTGAAGTTACAAATATAGAAAATAATATAGAAGGAACATTAAAAGATGATACTACTACACCTATTATTTATACAGATAAAGAAGAAGAATTTGAAACTGGTAAATTATATATTGAAAAAAGATTAACAACAGATAAAGATTTGAATAAATTATCTGACTCAGAAAAAACATATTATATTAATCTTGAAGTAACAGGTACATTTACTTACACGGATCCAAAAACTGGTGAAATTAAAACATATACAAATAGTACATTAAAATTTGCTGGGGATAATGCAATAAAAATTGTTGCAGGTAAAGATGGATGGACATCAGGAGAGTTTAAATGGAAGAAAGGTGCAGATGCTCCAAAATATAAAATCGAAGAAGATGTATCAAAATTTGCATCAAAAAATATAAAATTTGAAGCAATTAATGATATAACAAACGATAAAACAACAACTTCAAATTCATATGAAGGTGTGATAATAGCTGATACAACAATTAATATAATTGTAAAAAATAAAATTGATGTAAAAGGAAATAAAGCATGGATTGAAGTAGATAAAACATTTGTAAGTGATACACCAGCGTTAGAAGATGAAGAATTTACAATTGAAATTACTGTTACAGGAAAATTTAAATATAATAATAAAGAATATGATTCAAGCAAAGGAAAAGATTTAGTTTTAAAATATAAATTAAATAAAGATAATGATTTTCATAAGAAAACAGGAGTAATCGAATGGGAAGAAGGCGAAGAAGCTCCAAAATATTCAGCAAAAGAAATCAATATGCCAGAAGGAACAGAATTTGTAAGTGTATCTAATGGAGAAGTTACAAAGGTTGAGAATGATATTGATGGAACTTTAAATGCAAATGAAACTACATCTTTAGTATATACAGATAAAGAAGAAGAATTTGAAATTGGTAAATTACAAGTTATAAAGAAATTAGATGGAGTTAGTAACTTAAATGGATTAACTCAAGCTCAAAAAACATATTATATTGATATAGAAATAAAAGGAACATTTGAATATGATGGAATATCATATCCTAATGCCGAAAATTCTACATTAAAATTGAGTAAAACAATTATAGCAGGAGATACAACAGGATGGGTATCAAAAGAAATTAAGTGGAAAAAAGGTGCAGAAGCTCCAGTTTACACTATTAAAGAGGATGTATCAAAATTAGTTGATGGTATAACATTTGAATATATTTTAGATGCAGATAACAAAATTGTTGTTGATCCTGAAACAGGTAATCCAGTTAATACAGTTTCTGGAACTGTAAGAAGTGATTCAACATGTAAAATAGTTATTCATAATCAAAAAGGTCCAGATGAGTATAAAGCATGGTTAGAAGTAGATAAAACATTTGTAAGTAATACATCAGCATTAGAAGATGAAGAATTTACAATTGAAGTTATTATTAAAGATTATGAAAATTATGATTATACATTAAATGCAAGTTCAAATTTAACTGCTGAAAAAAGAGATGATGGAACATTATATATAACAGTTAAATTAAATAAAGATAATAACTTTAAATATAATATAGGCGAATTTAGATGGAAAGAAGGAGTTGAAGCTCCAGAATATTCATCAAAAGAAATTAATATGCCAGAGTATTCAGAATTTGTTCAAGTAACTGATGGAAAAATAACTAATATTGAGAATAAAATAGATGGAAGTTTAGAAAATGAAAAAACAACAGTATTAATTTATACAGATAAAGATAAAACTAGCCATAAAGGAAAATTACAAGTTATAAAAGAATTAAAAGATGTTTCTGCTGAAGAATTAGCTCAATTAACAGAGACAGAAAAAACATATTATGTTGATATAGAAGTAACAGGAACATTTGAATATGATGGTAAAAAATATGATGAAAATAATTCATTAACATTAAAAGGAGTAAAAATTATAGCAGGAGATACAACAGGATGGGTATCAGAAGAGATTACTTGGTTTGAAGGTGTTGATGCTCCTGAATATACAATAAGAGAAGATATTTCAAAATTAGCTGATGATATGGAATTTTATTGTATCGTTGATCCAAATGGAAAAGAACATGGAAATAATTACTCAGGAACAATAAAAGAAAATGAAACACTTAAATTAATAGTAAAAAATAAAAAGTCAGATGATAAAGATTTAATAGGTGCTCTTCAAATTCATAAAGAATTATTCACAAAGACAGGAGAAAATATTAATCTTGATAGAACATTTACATTTAAAGTTACAGTAACATACAGTGATGGAACTACAGAGGAATGGACTCCAATAGTAAAAGCTGGAGAATCTTCAGAAGTAAGATATTATAGTTGGAAATCAAATGAAAGTGCGCCAACATTCCACGTAGAAGAATTGAATGCAGATGATTATGATGTGAATATAACTCCACAAGATGGAACGTTAATAGCATTAAATCAAGAAGATGGTTCAATTAGTGAAGTATTAGATAGTGCTAATATTATTAAAATTGAAGCAAAAAATACAATGAAAGAAGAGTATAAAGGTAATTTAGAAATTCATAAATCTTTTGTTGTAAATGATAAATTATCAATAGATGATTTAAAAAATTATGCTAAAGATTATACATTTAGTTTTAAAGTTAGAATCGTGGCTCCAGAAGGACAACAATTTGTTTATAAGGGAACTCCATATTCAGTATATGAAGCAACAGTTAGTGTAACAAATGATGATAATTGGACAAAAACTTTAAAAGATATTACTTGGTTTAAAGAAGATGCAGCTCCAACATATAGTGTTGAAGAAATTAACTTACCAAATAATTGGGAATTAGTTTCAATTGATAATTCATCAGGTAAATTAGAAAATGATACAACAGTAAAAGTTGAATGTACAAATAGACCAAAAATGCAAAACGAAATATTATTGATTACAGAATTAGGTGGTACTGTTTGGGATGATACAAATAGAGAAAAAGGAAAAGTTGCTGATATACAAGAAAATGGTATTATAGATGATGGAGAGCTAGGTATTGAAAATATTAAAGTTAATATTTATAGAGTAGTAACAAATAAATCAACAGGAGAAGTGATTGGTAGATTAGATAATGTATATGCTTATGATGAAGACGATTATTCTACAAGAATTGGTACTGTTGATGCTAGTGGAAATATTAATACAGTTTCAATTTATACTGATGAATTTGGTAAATGGCATCTTGGTGGACTTTCAGTTCCTGCATTAACAGATTCTGAAAAAGCATACTTTACTAATAATGGTTATGATATAAGTAAAATTAGAGTAAGTTATGATGTTGAATTTGAATATGATGGTCAAACTTATGAACCAACAACATTCTTAGCAAGTTTTGCAGATGATGAAACAACTACAGATGCTCAAAAAGCTGAAAAATATAGAAATTCCACAACAGGAGATAGAAATAATTTTGGTACTAAATATTTATTAAATTCAATGGTTATAGATGATGAAACTGAAAGAAAGAATTTTAATGAATCATTTGAATATATTACTGGTAAAGAAGTAATGGACGAAAATGGAAATACAATAGGTGTAGCTAAAGATGCTTCTGGAAACGAAAAAGAACTAAGTTATACATCTACAGATTATGTTTTAAATAGTGAAACTGGTAATAGTAGAAAAGTATCAGAATTACATACAACATATGAAGAAAATGGTAGAACATGGATTTATCCTCAATTTATTATGAAGTCTAGAACATCAACAAGTAAATTAACATTCCCATTTAATACAGATGATTATGATGGAATGCATTTGGAATCATGGGATAAATATGTAGATGAAAATGGTATTTTCACTATAAGATATAAATATAAAGCATTATATGAATATTGCAATCACATTAATTTAGGATTACTTGAAAGAGAAAAAGCAGATGTTGTAGTTGAAAAAGATTTAACAACAGCAACAGTAGTTGTTAATGGAAAAGCTATAACATATAAATTTAATCAATCAATTGATTTAGATGATCCATCTAATACAGATTTATTAATTAAACAACTTAAAGTAGCAGATGCAATTTCATATCAAACAATTGATTATAATCTAGGCTTATATAAATCAGATTACTATTATAGAGCAAGTATATATGATTCAAATCCTGAAGTAAAAGGCGCTCTTGAAGGATTCTATGTAAATAAATTACAATTGCCTTCATTAGAAACAACAGAATTGGATATATATTTAACATATACAATTAGAATTCATAATCAATCTGATACTTATGATGTTAGAATTAATGAGTTAGCAGATTATTATGATAGCACATTAACATTAATTACAAACCCTGAAGAAGAAAGAAAATATATTACAACAATGAATGGAAAAGAAGTTAATGACACAGTAATTTTAGTTGAAGCACCAAAAGTTGAGATAAAATCAGCAAGTGGAACAAGAGCAACAGGTGATGTTCAATGGGTAAGTGCAAGTGATAATACTTTAGGTGGAACTTATAGAAAATTAACAACAACATCATTAAGTGGTGTAAAATTAGCAACAGGTGAAAGAGCTGAACTTACAATGACATATAAAGTCGATAAGGATACAGACGTTAATGGAGTTGTAAATGCAATTAAATTAGGAAATAAATATAATTTAGCAGAAGTAGCAAACTTTACAGATTTCTATTCAGAAAGCTCAAAAGCAATTCACCCATATAGAAAATATGTGGTCGGAAAGGTTGCAGGAACAAATGATATTAATTCAGCACCAAATAATATAAATATTAATCATTATAATGATAAAAATTGGTATGAAGATGATACAGATTCAGCACCAAGACTTGCTGTTAAATTAGTACAAGATGATGATAGAACAATTAGTGGTACAGTATGGGAAGATAAGAGAAGTGAAACAATAGATAATAATCAAAAACTTGGTAATGGTAAGTTAGATGATGATGAACAAGGAATTTCTGGATTAACAACTGAAATCTATCAGATTATTAGTATTCCACAATATCAAGATGGAAATTCTATAAATGTATTAACTGATGGAAATGGAAATCCTATTTATAAAGATTATGAATTTGCTTGGCCAACAGATACAGCAATGATTGAACTTGGTGGAAAAACAATAAATGAAGTGACAGGATTTAGTCAATTTATTACGACTGGAAGTGATGGTAAGTATACATTTACAAGTGCTCCAGCTGGAAATTATAAAGTAAGATTTGTATATGGTGATAAAGATGTTAAAACTGTATATGGTGATACAGATATAAAAGTATATAATGGTCAAGATTATAAATCTACAGCATATCAATTTGGATATGCAACTACAAATCTAGATGGATTCTTAAATAATGAATGGCATGATTTATCAAATAGTGACTTAAATAAGGATAGAGTATCAGATGCTCGTGATAATGAAGCAAGAAGATTGTATATTACAGCAAAATCAGAAATGTTAACTTATGATAATACAGTTGTATTAGAATCAGCAGATCATGAAAAAGCAAATCACGATACATTATATGGAACTTATGATAAAGATGATGCAACAACTCAAGATGGATATTATATGTATGCAGAAACAGCTAAGATTAATTTAGGAGTTGAAAATATTTATGATAGTTCATTAAATGTTAGTGAAAATACTGATAGAAATGTAGCTGTAGCTGAAGTGCCTGCTACTGATGTTAAAGCATATCATTATAAGATTGAAAATATAGATTTCGGACTTGAAGAAAGACCAAAAAATAAAGTAATTTTAGATAAACAAATTAAAGAGATTACATTAATAACATCAGATGGAAAAACTTTATTAGATGCAATTTATGATATAAGCTATGAAATGGTAGATGGAAAACCTAAAGCTACTGTAAAATTAAGTGATACGTCAGTAAATGTACAAAATACATTTGTTGGATTAGATAGAACAGATAATAATCAAGGTTATAGATATATTATGGCTGAAAGTGTAATACTTCAAGGTACTACTATAAAAGTTAAATATCAAATCACAGCATTTAATGTTGGTGAAACTGATAGAGACAGAAAACAATTACATGAATTATGGAAAGAGTATAATTCAAAAGAGTCTAAAGAAGAGGCAGATGTATTCCTAAAAGCTGCAATGGATAAACTTTCAACACCATATTATGTAAGTGGTCAAGAACAATCAGATGATAGAAGAATTGTAATAGATGGAAATACTGCTTCTGAGTTAGGATATGGTACTTATTTTGGAAAGATTTACTATTTAGGTGCTATAGCAAATAAATGTGATGATTCAATAGTTGAAACAGAAATACATCAAGTTATTGATTATGTAGATCCAGATGTTGAATTTACAAATTTAGATAATTTATCTAAAGATCAAAGCTGGTTAACTACAACAATTGAGTACTTGTTAGCAAATAAATTAATAGATCCATCAATTGTTCAAGTTCTTAATGAAAATGGTGATTTAGTAGAGAAAGTAAAAGATGGTAAAGTTGTAGGATATTATACAGCAGCAGATAATAATTATAAACCTGATTCAAATGGAAAATGTCCAGTAGCAGGTTATAGATATTCAATACTAAGTGATAAATATCAAGAATATATTGTAGATAATATTAAGAATAATATTATATTAAATATAGATAATGGTAATGATAGTGAAACAGCTGGTACAAATCCAGGATTAATCAAGTTCTTACAACCATGTAGTGCAACAAATGATTTGAATGCTTCATCAGCTGGAATTGAATTAGAAGTTTCAAGGGTTTATTCATCAGAGTCTGATGCACAAGATATTGAAAACTTAGCAGAGATTATTAAATTGGAAAATACTGTAGGTAGAAGAACAGCAACAACTATAGCAGGTAATGCAAATCCATTTCAACTTGATGAAACATTAACACCAGTTGGTTTGTATAATGGACCAGGAAAACAAGATGATGCTAGTGCGACAGAAAGAATCACATTATCTCCACCAACAGGTTTAGATTCAAAAGAATCTAGAACAACACAATTAATAATAGTAATATTAATTGCAACAACAATAGTAGGAGCTGGTATAGTA
>Ga0352976_1017232_pt1 | contig 15306 bp, 13 predicted proteins | sample Cowrumrumenfluid_FD_205949 | JGI IMG/M metagenome (GOLD analysis project Ga0352976, IMG submission 205949) | Metatranscriptome of Cow rumen microbial communities from the University of Illinois at Urbana-Champaign, USA - Cow X-1 rumen fluid... | ecosystem: Host-associated > Mammals > Digestive...
TTTTATGACGTCAAAGAGGAGTGATTATAAATGTCAACTATTAAATTACACAAGCAAAATTCTCGATATGATTATGAAGAAGTTTTTGTGGATGAAAATGATATCGAAACAATTAAACAAATCAGATTGAATAATAAAGAAATTAATCATGATGTTTATTTAGAAAAAAAGTATTGTTCAAGGTTTTCAATTGACCAAATCGAAAAGATTCAAGGTCATGATTTTATTGACCGTGATTCAGATCCTTGGCAAAAAATCGAAGATGAAGATTTTTCAAAATTTGAACAAGAAAAAGATAGATTGAAGTCAACTTGTATTTCTGAATTGTTCGAAATTGCATCTAAATTAACTGGATTCAAAAAGACTATTTTCTATTTATGGAAAGATGCGATTACTTCTGGAACAAAATTTAATTGCTCAAAAGTGGCAAGAAGTTTATCTTTTGATGAGTCATATGTTAGAAAAACTCTTAAATCTTTAATTAATGATTTTCGAAATCATTTTCGTAAAAACGAGATTTTAAAAGATTACTTTCCTAATCTATTCAAAAATTAAACTTTGTAATTTTAAGGTGGTGATGAGTTGTGATTTAAAGATGATGAACAATTATTTCTTATCAATAATTAATTTGAATTGGGCTGAAGAAGATTTTAACTTGCCGATTGGGTGTAATAGTAGGTGTTTTTGAAAGAAATGATTGATTAAAAAATTTGAAAGGAATGTTAAATGGTATGGAAATTATTATTAAATCTTTAGAAGATTTAAATCTTGATTCTAAAGATAAACAAGAAGATTTGTATTCAAAACAGGAAATTAAAATGATGATTGAAACAATATTTATTCTGGCTGGCTTTAATAAAGAATTTATTATAAGAGTGTTAAATTGTTTAAATGAATCATTTAAATTATCCAAAAATCAATTACAAAAATTTTATAGAGAGGTTAAAAATAGGTAAAAAATTATGAAAGGTAAAATCGATGTAGAAGTTAGATTAAACATTAATGCGTTTACGCAAGAAAAAAGAGTTAGCATGTTTGCTAAAGTTAAAGTATTAAACAGTGCTTTTGATGGCACAAGTTATGGTGAAATTGAAGTTAAACCTAAACATGAGATTTCATTTTCAACAGCTAATTATTTAGCTATGGCTACTGGTAAGAAGTTCGATTTAAGAGCTAAGTGTCCAATGGTTGTTCTTACAAACAGAGAAGCAGAATTCATTAAAGGTGTAAGAACTGATGGCACTGAATACTATGCAGTCTTAGTAAACTTAGCTGAAAAAGATAAAGAACCAATGATGAGAATGTTCTATTTAAAATATATGGATGCTAAATCAGTTAAAGAATTTGGTTCTTTATATGAATTTACAACTGATACAAGAGACATTGAAGCTTTAGATACGCCTGAAATTACAGAAGAATAAGTAGGTGGTCTTATTGGCTACTTTTATCTCCGTAATTACTAAAGTTATTACAGCTTTAGGTCAAGTAGTATTAGTTATTTGGAAGATATCGATATTTTTAGTAAAGAAGATCTGGATATTTATTGTATTCATATTTTCTTCTATTATTTCTATCTTCTTATTCAAGAAAATTAAACAAAGTAAGGGTGATGATGGATGAGAAAAAGAATTATATCCATATTCATGTGTCTAGCAATATTCATTGTCACTTTATTTACATTTAGCATGAATGTATTTGCTGCTGGAAGAGTTGAAGAAGAAATTACTAGTCAAATAAATGAATTGATTGAAGATGGCGAACTTCCTTCTTGGCATGAAAGATATATCAATATGGAAGGTTATCAAGCTATTTGGTATAAGATGTGTATATTGTCTCAATCTAGGGAATATTTCGCTAATCAAAGCGAATCTGAAATATGGAGACTTATTACATGGTATACATCCGAAAGAGATGAAACATGGTCTTATATTTTAGAAGGATTGGACATTGAACCGCAATATCTTGAACAAGATAAATTCTTAGGTATTTATTTTGATTCCATCTTTAATAGTAACAAAGATACATCATATTTATATTTGATTTGGACCTCACACTATACACCTTCTGAATTTGTAAATTTAGTTGAATTTACTGAATCAGGTAAAACATATAAATTATATGATTCAAAGAATCAAGAAGAAGGTAATTGGTGGGATTCTGATCATTACAATTTCAAATCATATGATTTAACTATTCATTTAACACCTATTGGTGGAGTTGAACGTGGAGATGATTTCGGAATCAAATTAAAACGCGTCTATAATTTTTCATCATTCAAATATGAAATTGATGATAAAGGATGGGGACGTGATGTTGATAAAGAAAAACTCTTCTCTGGTTCTTCAAGTGATACAGTTAGATTTGATTTAGGAATAGATCCAACTCCTGGTAACGGCAAAAACAGTATGCAGCTAGTAACACATGGATATGAAATTATCAAAGATATCGAAGCTCAAAGCTATTTCGATCTAAATTTTGGTGGTTATATACATCAGGTGTTATTCAATACAACAATTAAGATAGACAAAATCTATCGCGTAGATGTTTTATATACTGTCACAAATGAAGATAAGAAATGGTATCAATTCTTTTTACCTGATGATGAACACACGATAAAGAAATCTTTAACATGTGAAAGAGTCAGCGGGGGAATCTTTGGCTTATCAAGATATCAGGGCTTCGAAGAGGGGTCATTTCAGTCTAATAGATCTAATGCAATTAATTTTAAATATCGATTAATGTTAGATTACGATGCTGATGCATGGAACATCTTCGAAGGTAAAGAATTTTATGAATCTGATTATCGTAAAGTTAATGACTTCCAAATATTAAGATTGAATTATTTGGTTGATGATAAGACTTACGATGTTCCAATTAAAATGGACCAATTAGATTCTGACACTCTAAATATTTTAGACGGTGATTTGATAATGGATACTGATTCAACATTATATAAAACAAAATCATTCTTTGCCGAACTTGGTGAAGATATTAAGAATGGTTTTGAAAAATATAAAGTTGTATTCATAGTCGTATTAAGCCTTATTGGAGCTATTTTATTGTTTATAGTTACAATGAGAATTATTCGTCTATTTAAATTTCTATTTAAGAAAAAACAATAAAAATATTAAAGAAAGGAAAATTATTCTATGCAGAAAAAAACAAGAATTTTAAGTTTTATATTTGTATTATTAACAATATTATCATTAGGTTTATTTGGTATTGTTGCACCGAAAGTAAGTGCAGCTTCAGGAGATCCAACTAAAGTTGTTGGTCAATTAGGTAATGAAGCATCTACCAAATCTCAAACCTTAAATATGAATGGATTTAAATATACATTGAATGCTGATAATAAATATATTGCTGCTAATGCTGATGCACCTTTAAGTGAAACAACATTAGTGTTCACGCCATATATTCATATCGGTACACAAGCAGTATCTTGTGATTATTCAAATGTTAATTTAACTTCTTATTCTAATGTAACAAAAGTAATTATTAATTTTGATGATTCATCGACTATCTTAACTAAATGTAAAAGCTTGTTAAATTCATTTAGTTTATATGTTAATGGACAAGATCCTATTCAATTTGATGAATTAGGTCAAACTAAAGCTAACAAATTGTATGTTTGTACATATTATCAAATTGATTACATGTTACAGTACTTAGCAACTAATCTAATTTCAAGTGAAATTGATTATGTATATTATGGTTCATGGCTACATGATAAGCATGGTACAGATATCGCTGATGATATCGAATCAAAAAGTCATGGTGTAATGACTAATGATAATAATCATACTATTCATTTTGACATAATTGAAAGAAATGAATTAGGAATTGATTATAGATTATTAGAACAATATCCTGGTCAAGCTACAGATGAATATTCTAAGACTGGTATCTTCGGTCGTTATGAATTACCACAACATAATGGCGTTGGCGCTAAGAGTAAATATGATTATGGCGTTGATGTTGTTGCATTATGGAGCAACGTTGAAACATTAGTATTAGAACCAGAATATGCTTATTTCCATTTTCCTGAATCTGATTGTCCTGATTTAAGAGCTTTAGTTTATTTATCTGATAACGCAATTGTTTATCCATGTCACATTGAAAATTATTACACAATGGGCTATCCTTACAGAATGAGTTTTGCTGGTGTAGATGCTGATAATATTTTCATTTCAACATACGCTAGAAATGGTTCATCAATTTATTATCAAGATTTCGAAGCTGAATTCCACACTGGTCTAGAACATTTAATTATTAGTGCTGATTTAGAAAATAAATATTATGGTTGGGATAGTGTTGAAGGTTTACAAGATCAAGATGTTATCTTCACTGAATTTAATACTCCAACTGAAACTACTGAAACTTCAGCTGATCCTGTTTCTACAACTAATGCTGTATTAGATAGTGCGTTATCAATCGCTAATGTAATTTATTATAGCGGTGATGCTGATGAAGCTATTAAAGTTGCTTACAATGCATTATTATGGCAAAACCGTGAACTATTAGATTCAAATGGATACAAGATTGATTTTGCTGATGGCAAAATTAAAGTTTATACATCAAATGGAAATACTTTATTAAGTCAACAAGACTTACATTTAATTAAATTAGAATCTAATATTCCATTTGTATATGCTGGTATTGAAGGTCAAGCTTATGAAACATTAATTTTAGATTTAGATAACAATTTATATGATTATGTAACTCTTTATAAATTAATTCAAAATCTAAGATTTAGAAGCGTTAATAATTTCACAGCTTCTGAATTTGACTCAACAGTAGCTTCAGAAGAAGAAATCGCGACAACTGAAATTGATGGTGATAAGAAATATTCAGGCATCTTAAATTTAGTAAATACTGAATTTGATGATGTTGAATATGAAACATTATATGTTGGTGGTGTTAAACAAGCTCAATCAAGTCAACCTGATCCTAATCAAGGTTCACAAGGCGGAAGCCAAGAACCTGAAAATCCAAATCAAGGTTCTCAAGGTGGTACTCAAACTGTGACTGACCCAGATAGACCAACAGTTGAAACTGAAACTGTTGAAAGACAAAATGGTAAAATTGTTGCTTGTGGTCTAACTTTCTCTCAACATTTCTCAGTTGAAGAAGCTATTAAGATTGCTCTTCCATATATGTTATGGAATGAAAAAGAATTAATTGCAGACATCAGTGCTTATGATATTATCGTAAAAACATATCCAGATTCTCATCGCTTAGATATTAGAGTAATGGATGGCGATCAAGTATTTGCTTATGTCAATGCGCCTTATTATCAAATTACTTCAGCCAAGAAATTTGTATATTGTGAAGACGCATATTTAGGAGCTTTATTAGTCAATAATGATTCAATCTCTGTTAATGCTTTAAATTTATATCAATCAATCTTAGGTGAAGAAGATTATGATGTATTCTATTACAATTTCACTGGTTTTAAGACTAATGAAAAATCTCAAATCTTAACTAGCCCAATTTTGAAGAATTTACATGTTGATAAATATTTCGATGTCCAATTGTATTTAGTAAATGATAATTTAGATCAATTAGCAAGAAAGACATATGCTAATTTAACAATGGATTCAGTTAGAGAAACAAGCGACGTAAATAATGACTTAATTAAGGCAAATTATCGTATTAGAGAAGTTGATTCAATCTATTTCCCTGATTTCTTAAATGTTGAATATTTTGCTGAATTAATTAAAGACATTATTATCACTGATAAAGATGGTAATACATTAGTTACAAAACCTATCATGTCAGTTTATATGGATGAAGGTAAAGCACATTTAAAGATTAATTTAACTTCAATCATTTATTCTCAAGCAATTAATGTTTATGAATTAGATTCATCTTATAAAATGGGATTTGTTGTATTCAAAGATGGAACTATCGCTGCTATTACAAATTATAGTTATACATCTGATTTAGATAATACTGCTTTAAGAACAAAACTAGAAAGCTTCATTACATCTAAATTAGAAGTTGTAACACCTAACTTAGCAATGCCAAACAATGTTCATGATTATTCATTATTAAAAACTTATGATGGGATTTCTTATACTGGTGGAAACATTGTATTTGTAAATAGTGGTTCACCATACATCTTAGCTTCAACTCCTGAAAATCCAATCAGATCAACATCTGATCAAACTAAAGGATATCATCTATATGGTTCAATTACTTATACGGATAATTACAATGAAGAATATATCATCAATTTAGTATTAGATAAGATTCTTTATAAAGATGGTGTAAAAGTAACTAAGGATTATACAGTTGAAGGTAAATTCATCAACGGTATGTTTAAATTCATTGCTTATGATAAAGATGGAAAAGTTTTAGTTTCTCAAACAACTTCAGCTAAAAAGATTACATCAACAGTAGGTCCATTCATTTATTTAAAACAATATGATATCGAATGTGGAACATTATTAATTGAAAAAGGTACAAATTCTTCAACATTATCTAAGATTGTTAATTATGTATTAAAAACTGCTCATAATGCATACGATGATCAATTGATTTTAGATTCAATGGACTTCACTAAAGAAGGTGTAAGAAACTTATCTGGTACATTCCAAGCTAAGAACTTCAATTATTATGAATATAAGATGGATGTTAATGTTATTGATTTTGCTAAAGTAGCAGAAGCTAATGAAGATTTAGTTCATGGCGAAACACAAAATCAAGGAACTGAACAACCTAATCAAGGTGGTAATGAATCAGGTAATAATAATCAAGGTAGTGAATCTGGCAATAGCAACCAAGAACAAGGTGGCAAGGCAGAAGAACAACCTAAAACTGATGAAAACAAAGAAACTAATAAAGTTGACGAATTAGTTAACGACTTCAAACAAAAATTTGAAGAAAACAAAGCATTTAAAGCTGCAATGATTGCAGTTGGTACTGTTTTAGGATTATTAATCCTAGCAGGATTCTTCTTAATCTTCAAAAAATTCTTTAGATGGTTAGGAAGATAATTCTAATTACATTAGGGGTACTAGAGGTAGGATTAGTCTTACTTCTAGTACTTACTAATCTAAATTCATTTGCTAGTTCAATAAATAGACTTGGTGAGATTCTGAAGATTGGTAGCTTAAAAAACTATTTTGAATTATCAAATGAATCATCAAGCGTTATTATTGAACAAAGTGTTAATGAAATAGCTGATTGGGTAGTTGGTAAAAGCAATGAAGTTTCTAATTATTTTAATCAACCATTTTATGTAATAATCTTAGATTTGTTCACTAAAGTATTTGATCTATTATTAAATTTCATCATCTATTTTTGTAATTATGGTTTGACCTTAATTGTTGTTTTATATCTAACATTACATGAAATATTTGTAAGCGAACAATTAAAAATCAAAACAACACCATTTGCTTACACTTATATGAAAGCTGATGGAGTAGTTGATGGAATAATTAGCAAAATAAAAATAATCATAAATAAGATTTTAGATTTCTTATATAAAGAAAGAAGAATAATTGTTTTATTAATTGCCATTAATCTTCTAGCATCTGGCATCTTATTTAGAATCATTGTTGAAGTCATAATCTTCTTAATAACTTATGTCATCAGAATGATTAATTTAGAAACATATTTATTAATCTTTGAAATAATTAAATTCTTATTCATCAAGATATATCCAAATTTGAAATATATTCCTTTATGGATAATCATTCTTTCATTAATCGCTTTAATCTTCATAAGAGCTTTATCAAGAGCAGAATACAAATTAAAGAAGAATCATGAAAGATTAAAGAAATTTGCTAAAGATGAATTAACACAAACAACATTTATTAATGGTCCACCAGGAACAGGTAAGACATTATTAAATGTATCACTTTCTTTAGCTAGTGAAGAATCATTTATTGATGAATTGGAAGGTAAATTGTTAGATTATGAAATGAAATATAAATACTTAAATTTTGCTAAAGTAAGACAAAATCAGGATTTATATCCAGAACATAAAGACTATATTAATACATATAATTTATTAAATAATAGAGGTTCATTTCTAATTTCTAATTACGCTATTTATTCACCACTATTTAATGAATATTCAAAGATATTCAATTTTGAATTTATGCGTGTAAATAAAGAAACATTATATTATCCGTTAGAAGAATATATTGTTATATCGTTATCAGAATTTGATAAAGAATATAACAGCCACGATAACATGAAAGAAGTTGGTATCGATGGAGCTGCAACATTCTTTTCAACGGTATCACATGATTTAAAAAGACACGCTAAAGTATTTGTTGATTATCAATTAAAAGATCAAGTACCTTTACGTATTAGAGGTAATTCTGAATTCTTTTTAAATGTAAAAGAGAAACAAAAGAAATATCCAATTCTTTTATATCTTTTCTATTTACCATTTAAAATTACATATCGTTTAATAAGATTCTTTATTTTGAAATATGAACAAAAGAAAAGAAACATATCTAAACATTCAAATCGAAAAGGTAAAGCTAATTATAAAAGAAACGATTTTACTTTCCCTTATATTTTTTTAAGAGATATCGGAAATAAAATATCAAAAATATGTAGCTGGTTCGATCAATACTATTATTTCAAATTAAAAGTCATATTAAACCAAGAAGGCGAAAGAAAAGAAGGAATCAAAAAATATCTGCACATTAATATAAGAGATCTATCTTATAAAAATCAAAAATTATATGATTCAACATTCTTATCTTATGCATATGAAGAAAAGAAAAATAAAGACTTCAAAGATTTAGATAAATTTACTAAATTATCTCCTTCGAAGTCTGAATTAGCTAAATGCCATTCAAGATTCTATGACAAAATTAATAATTGATAATCTTTAAAATTAATAAACAATCAATCCAGTTATCAAGGTTTAGACCGAGTCAAATAAACCCCGATATACTAATAGCGGGGTTTATGTAGACTAAACCGATTCTGGAGGGTGTTTAAAAATCATTATTTCTAATTGAAAGGAGCTGGTCATTATTGGAAATTAAGATCGATTATTTCAGTACAACATTTCCACTTCAATGTGATTCTGATGATTCGGTCAGATTAAGAGTTGATGAAATGGTAATGTTAATAGCGACATATTTAAATGTCAAAAATTTTGAAATCGAATATAAATCAACAGCCCAAAACAATTTTAGATATCAAGTTTATTTAGGTGAACATATCATCTTAAGATTAGATGGTCCACTTAATAGATATTATCAAAGAACTTGTAATCTTGAAATGAAAGGTCAAGGTTGTCGTGATTTTGAAAATAGAAACAAAGAAAAAACATGGTTAAATTTAATATTATTTATGGTTCAGTTAAATTGTGCATTTAAAAGAATCGATATAGCGATTGATGATTATGATGGTGATATCGTTAATCTAAAATGGTTATATGATAAAGTTATCACTAAAGAACAATATGTATCTATATTTAAATCTAAACCTAAACCAATTGGAACTGTTAAGACGGGTTTAACATTACAGTTTGGATCAAATATGAGTAACACTGAATTAGTTATCTATGATAAGAAAGCTGAAAGAGCTAAAAAGAAAGATTCATATGATGGCGATTATTGGACAAGATACGAATTAAGATTTAGAGATGAAAATGCTGATGCCGTAGCTTATAAGTTAGCTTCATTATATGAATCAAAAGATAAAACTGTAGGAGCTAAATTACAAGTATTTGCATGTGAGCAGTTGTATCGCGTTTTAGATATAAAAGAAGATAATAAATATTCTAAGCATGATCAGAACAAAGCTAATACTGATAAGTTATGGTTAGATTTCTTAGATAACGTTGAAAAAGGTACATTAGAAATCTTAATCAATAAAGATCCTTCAGTAGAAGAATTCAAAAAGATGGCTCTACCATTTTGGCATATGTATAATTTATTGCTTTATTTAGAATCTGGAAGAAAGTTATTTGTATATGATATGGAATCACATAAACAAATGTATGATTATATGACTAATTATTCAAAACATCGTTTCCAAAGATTGAATATCTATTTGCATCAATTAAACATTAAGACAGTCGATGATGATGAATTACAAGAATTGAAAAATGAATTCAAAGGAATCATTGAAGATGAGGAATTACCATTCTAATGTTATTAACATATAACGATTATCATTTTATCTACACTTCAATGTGTCGTAAATTCGGTAAAACAATATTCAGGAATTTACCGAGATTAATGTTTAATTATCTAAAAGATAATCCTGAAAAATTAGATTTGTATTTAAATGTTAATATTAAAGATTTATTTGTAAAGGTAAATCAAGAATATCAAAAAGATAATAATATCGAATTAGTTCCAACCATTATTAAGATAGTAGAAGATGTATCTTGATGAATTAAATCAAAAACAATTTGAAGCTGTTACAACTAATGAAAAGAAAGTTTTAGTAATGGCTGGAGCTGGTTCAGGTAAAACAAAAGTATTAACAAATAGAATAAGGTATCTAATTGATAATGGCGAATCTGAATACAATGTGGTTGCTTTTACATTTACAAATAAAGCAGCTTTAGAAATGAAAAATAGATTAAGTAAAGACATGCAAAGAGAAATAAAATCATTCATTGGTACATTTCATTCATTCTGTTATTCATATATTAGAGATTTCTATTATGTATTAGGATTTGAATATAAACCTGATGTCATTGATGATGCAGAAGCAGGAAAAATCTTAAGAGAAATCATTGATAAATATGATAAGAAATTATCAACAACACCTTTTAAAAAAGCAATTTCAAGAATGAAAAACAAATCCAAAATTGATGATATTAAAGATGTTGATTTATTGTTATTGAATTCTATTTATCATGATTATCAAGATAAATTAAAAGCTTCATCAGTTATTGATTTTGATGATATGATTCCGTTATTTATTGAACTATATCATAAAGATCAAAACGTACAAGATTTATGTTCGTTTAAATATATCTTAGTAGACGAGTGCCAAGATACAAATGAGGTTCAATTTGAATTAATAAATACTTTATCAGAATACAATAACAATATCTTTATGGTTGGTGATGAAGATCAATTAATTTATTCATTTAGAAATTCAACAATTGAAATCATCAACAATTTTAAGAATGAAGCTCATGTAATTGTATTAGATATCAATTATCGTTGTCATGATGAAATATTAAAAAAAGCTAATATCTTAATTAGCCATAATGCAAATAGAATGAAGAAAGATTTATCATCTGTAATTAAAGATGGATTAGGTATCAAATATAAACATTTTGATGCTCAAATCCAGGAAGCAAAAGATGTTGCTGAAACCATCCTAAAGATACAGGATAACAATAATACAATTGCTATATTATATCGAAATAATAGACAATCGTTTATGATTGAAAAAGAACTAAATAAAGCCAAAATACCATATAAGATATATAAAGATAATTCCATGTTTAATGAAACAATAATTATAGGATTAATAAATACAATAAGGCTATTATTTAATCCTAAAAACGAGATATCGTTTAAGCTAATGTATAATGCTCCTAATAATCATATTGAAATGAGCGAATATAATCAGTTTATCCATGATTATCATCTTCAAAATAAAGATTTAATTGAATATTGTTCCATTTATCTTAATCCCAAAATAAGAACATTAGGAACAAGACTAAAGCAAATAAAAGATAATCTAGATACATATCAGGATTCAAAACATTTCTTAACGGATCTATTAGAAATAATGCATTATTATGATTACTTTAAAGAATATAAATCAAGGAATGCAGAATATGATTTAGTAGTCGATTTTGAATCGATGATTAAAGATGTTGAAGTTAAAGATTTATATGATTTCTTAAATGATATTTATTTAGAAAATAATGTTAATGATAAAGAAGTAAACACTAAGATATCATTAATGACAATTCATAAAGCTAAAGGTTTGGAATTTGATACAGTTTTTGTTATTGGCTGTAATCAAGAAATAATACCAGGACCAACAACAAAGAAAGATATTATTGAAGAAGAAAGAAGATTGTTCTATGTTGCGATGACAAGAGCAAGAAAATGTTTATATCTTTATTCTTCAACAATTAATTTTATAAGTGGTCAGGTTAAATATCATAAACCTTCTCAATTTATCATTGAAGCTGATATTGATATAGCGACTAAGTTAAATAACTTCTTTGGTAAATATCACAATAACAGATAAAAAAAGAAGGATTGAATCCTTCAATTAATAATTATTTAATACCTAAAAGTTGATTGATAGAGGCTTGATGTTCTGGATGAGATAGATAAGCCTTATATAATTCCATTGCTTTATCTACTTGTTCATCCTCAATTCCAAATAATTGATTTAATGTAATATGTAATGCATCACATATATGGGGTAAATCTTTTGAAACAGGAAGACCGTTATTATTATATGATGTCCATGATTTAATTGTTGAATCAGTTATCCCTAAAACTTTAATTAGTTTTGCTCTATTTTCTTTGTTTTCATCGCCAAGTAAATATTTTCTTAAGCTTGTCTTAAGAGTATGTCTTACAAAATCTTCCATGTCTATCACCAATTACCATTATATTATAAAGTAACTTTGAACGAAACAAAAAGTTAGAAAAAGTAACTAAAATATTGTTGACAAGTTTAAAACAATAACCTATAATGTAATTGAAAGTTAGAATAACTAACTTAGAAAGGAATTAAAAGTTATGTTTGATAATGAAGCTGAAGTAAGAAAATGGTTAAAGGAAAACTATGGTAAAGTTGATTATACTGAAGAAGAACTAAAAAAGATTTTTATTGAAAACTTTGGTGAACAAAGATGGCAAGAAATGGAAGAGGAAGCTCCATTAATTGAATTGAATTGGAAACTATCTGATTTCTTAGGAATTGAAGCAGTTCCAGTAATATTCGAAGATATGGATGAAGATGGAAGATATTATCCAGATGAAGATTATATTGGTATATCAACTAAATTTTTAGGTAATGAAGAAGAACAAATTAAATCTTTGATTCATGAAATTAAACATGTACATCAAAGATATGTATTAACTCATCAAGATGAAGAAACGAGATTCGCTCCTAAGAAGTTAGTTGATCAATGGAGAGAAAATTATAAATTAGATATTCATTCATTACCATATGAAGAACAAATGGGCTTGGCTGTTGAAATTGATGCAGTTGCTTTTATGAAATACATTCTAAAAGAATGGTTTGGTAAAGAATGGAAAGCTGGAGATTTCTTTTACGAGTTTGTATTAGAAAAGCATATTGAAAAATACTTTAAGTAATCACCTCTTTATGCCTTCGTCTTTTTGAGAATAAAAATCAATAAGATGGAGGCATATATTCTATGGAAGATATTAGAAGATTAAGATCAGTAGATAGTATCTATTATGAAATTAAGATTTTAGATTCTGAAACAGCCGTCACTAAATATCAAATAAGAAACCTTCAATTTGACAAAGATGTATATTCAGTAAAAATTGGTACAAGATTGTTACTTGATATTGACGATGTTTTAAAGAAATTTGGTTTATTTAAATAAACATATATTAATAAAGGAAAGGAGCTAATATAGTTATGGCACATATAAGACAAAGAAAGTTAAGCGATGGTAAGGTTGTATATAGTATTGAAGTATCAATCAACGATACTGAACATGGTATGAAACCATATAGTAAATCAATGACATTTACACCTGATCCAAAATTAAGTCCAAAGCAAGCTGAAAAAGCTGCTCATGAAAAAGCTAAAGAATTCGAAAAAGAAATCAAAGAAAAATACTATGCTGGATTTAATAAAGAAAATATTACTTTTAGACAATTTGCAGAAGTCTATAAAGAATATTCTTTAAAAGCCAAAGAAATAACAACTTGTTATCGTGAAGAACCAGTCATCAAAACTTTAGTTGATTATTTTGGTGATATTGAATTAAACAAATTTAATCCAAAAATGATTCAAGCTTTCTTTGATTATATTGAAAGTAGAAGAAAAGTTACTATAACTGTTCAACCTAAAAAAGATTTCAAACAGAAAATCTTTGATTATGGCTATAACTATACTATTCTTCGTCATTCCTTAAAGATTCAACATACAACATTAAGTGCAGCTTTAGCTGGTAATAATGTTTCAATTGAATGGGCAAATGATTTCTGTAAAAAAACTAAAATGCCATTTACCGAATTATTCATTAAACATGAAACAAAAGAACCTTATTCATATAATACAAATCATAAGCCAAAAGCAATGTTAAGAGCGATGTTAGCTTATGCTAAAAGGATGCAATATATTGAAATCAATTATGCGACTAGTGACTTTGTAGTATATGAAAAAAGAAGTTCAGAAGATGAAGAATTAGAAGTAATGTCATTCGAACAAGTTAATATTTTGTATCATTATCTTGTTGAACAGGAAAAAGATATCAGAGTAAAAACTTCTTTAATGTTATTTATTCTTACTGGATGTAGAAGAGCCGAGATAGCTGGACTTAAATGGGAAGATATCAATTTAGAAGAAGGAACTATTTCAATTAAAAGAACATTAACAACAGTTACTGGTCATGGTGTTATTGAAAAAGACCCTAAGACTAGAAATTCGAAGAGAGTTATTGATATACCAGAAGATATGGTTAATCAATTAAATTTATATCTAAAATGGCAACATAATTATCAATATCAAATGCAAGATAAATATAAAGATGAAGGCTGGGTATTTATTAAAAGCGATGGAGATCATATCCATCCAGATAAATTTAACAAATATCTTGATGATGTATTAAAGAAAGCAGGATTACCTCATTTCACAATTCATTCATTAAGACATACAAATATTACATTACAAATTGAATCTGGAGTTCCAGTTACAACAGTTTCATCAAGAGCTGGACATTCTAGAACATCTACAACAACTGATATTTATGCTTATGCATTTAAGAATTCAAATAAAGAAGCTTCAAATATCTTACAATCAAGATTAAATGATACAATTCAAGCAGAAGCAATAAACACTGATGAAAGAAATGAATATCGTAAAGCTAAAGAAGAAATGAAAAAGCTAGGCTTCACAAACATGAGAGAATACCTAGATTTTGTTGAATATAGAAAGATGAAGGGTTGTTAATTAATTGAATAATCAACAAAATATGATATAATTATATCGTCAAATCAGTTCCTATTGATTAAAGTCGGAGGAGGAATTGATCTGATGAATATTACATTTAATTATAATAGTTTTGCAAATCAGGCTAAATGCAATATTTCTAAGTATTATAAATCTCAAGATAGATTTGCTCGTGAAATA
>Ga0352976_1012679_pt1 | contig 14880 bp, 28 predicted proteins | sample Cowrumrumenfluid_FD_205949 | JGI IMG/M metagenome (GOLD analysis project Ga0352976, IMG submission 205949) | Metatranscriptome of Cow rumen microbial communities from the University of Illinois at Urbana-Champaign, USA - Cow X-1 rumen fluid... | ecosystem: Host-associated > Mammals > Digestive...
CGTTGATGTGCGAGGTGGCCGGTACACCCACAAGCGTTGTCATGAGGTGGAATCGGGGAATTCGCATTGAGTGAGTCAAAAGTCAAAGCCTGAAGTGATAGGAGGAAATAATTCATGGCAAAAACAACGAAAGTAAGAATCCGTTTAAGAGCTTATGATCATGTCAATCTTGATGCCAGTGCAGCAAAGATCGTAAGTGTCGCGGAAAAATCTGGGGCTACGGTTGTGGGTCCTATTCCACTCCCAACGGAAAAACAAGTTTACACAATCTTAAGAGCTGTTCACAAATACAAAGACGCTCGTGAACAATTCGAAATTAGAACACACAAACGTCTAATCGATATCAAAAACCCAACTAAAGCAACATTCGACGCAATTAAGAATCTTGACTTACCAGCTGGTGTTGATATCGAAATTAAATTCTAAGGAGGTAGGACGAGATGAAAGCAATTATTGGTCGTAAGATCGGTATGACTGAAGTCTTCGCTGAAGATGGAAAATTATATCCAGTTACAGTGGTCGAAGTCTTACCAAACGTCGTAACACAAGTTAAGACTGTGGAAAAAGATGGCTATGCCGCAATCCAAGTCGGTTACGAAGAAAAGAAAGAAAATCGCGCAAACAAATGCGAATTAGGCATCGCAAAGAAAGCCAACACTGTCCCACATTATTTCTCAAGAGAATTAAAGGGCGATGAAATGGCAAAATTCCAATTAGGTGATAAAGTGACTGTTGATTTATTCGCTAAAGGCGACATCGTCGATGTAGTCGGTAAGGGTAAAGGTCATGGTTACACTGGTACTGTGAAGAAATGGAACATGCACATTGGTCCTAAAGGTCACGGTTCAGGTTACCACAGAGGACAAGGTTCCTTCGCTAACAATGGTCGTTACAATCACGGTGTTATGCCTGGCAAACACATGTCTGGTCACTGGGGAAATGAATCTGTAACAATTCTCAACCTCACAGTCATCGATGTTAATGCCGAAAAAGGTTATATGTTAATTAAAGGCGGCATTCCTGGTGCTAAGAAATCAATCGTTATGGTTAGAAGCCATGTCAAAGAAGTCAAACATCCAGAAATCGTCAAACCATTAGTTAATAGAACTCCTGCTCCAGTTGCTGAAGCAGTAGAAGAAGCTCCAAAAGCTGAATAACGGAAAGGAGAACAAAGTTTATGGCAGAAAAGAAAAACATCAGCGTTAAAGTATTCAACATGGCTGGTGAAGAAGTTTCCAAAATGAACCTTGCTGCTGACGTGTTCGGAATCGAACCACATCAACAAGCTATGTTCGACGCCGTTCAAGTAGAACAAGCTAATGCTCGTCAAGCTACAGCAAAAGTTAAAGTTCGTCACGAAGTCAGCGGTGGTGGTAAAAAACCATGGAGACAAAAAGGTACTGGACGTGCTAGAGCTGGTTCATCACGTTCCCCAATTTGGGTCGGTGGTGGCACCGTGTTCGGTCCAGATGGAAGACAAAATTACAAACTCTCCCAAAACAAGAAAGAACATGCCCTAGCAGTTAAATCCGCTCTTAGCTTAAAAGCTAAAGAAGGATTAGTGGTCGTTGATGAAATTAAATTCGAAAACAAGAAAACTAAAGAATTCGTCGCAATGCTTGATGCATTGAAGGCCGGAAGAAAGATTCTTGTCGTCGTTAATGAAATCGATGAAAACATCTTCGCAAGTTCACGCAACGTCGGATTTGCTAAAGTCGTTACTTGTGACAATGTGAGCGTTCTTGATTTATTAAATGTTGAAACACTCATCATGTCTAAAGCAAGCGCAAAAGCAGTTGAGGAGGCTCTAAAGTAATATGGCTAGAAAGAAAGCAGTTGAAGCCAAAGTCGGCTTCCCAAAAGCAACTATTAGAGATTACGAAGTTATCGTTAAGCCAGTCATTACTGAAAAGAGTATGGCCTTAATGCAAAACGAAAACAAAGTTACTCTTAAAGTTCTTGACAGTGCTACAAAGCCTGAAATCAAGTCTGCCTTCGAAAGAATTTTCCAAGTCAAGGCTATCGATGTTAAGGTTAGCAACGTCAAAACCAAAATAACCACAAGAGGCACCAGATACACTGGTAAAATCTCTGGGTTCAAAAAAGCAATTGTCACTATCGCAAGTGGTGAAGCAATTGACTTATTCAAGGAATAGTTAAAGTTCGAACTATCCAAATATAGGAGGAAAGCAAATGTCAATTAGAACTTACAAGCCTACGACTCCATCTCGTAGAAACATGACCAACTCGACATTCAGTGAAATCACTACCAATACTCCTGAGAAAAGCTTATTAGTCAGTTTATCCAAAACAGGCGGAAGAAATAACCAAGGTAAAATCACCTGCCGCCACATTGGTGGAGGACACAAGAGAAAATATAGAATTGTGGACTTCAAACGTAATAAAGACGATATCCCAGCGGTCGTGAAAACTATCGAGTATGATCCAAACAGAAACGCAAATATTTGTTTATTAGCGTATGCTGATGGTGAAAAGAGATACATTCTCGCACCAAAAGATATCAAAGTCGGATTCAAAGTATTATCCGCCGTCGCGTGCGATATTAATATTGGTAATGCGATGTGCTTAAAGAGTATCCCAGAAGGTACTTTAATTCATAACGTAGAGTTAGAACCTGGAAGAGGTGGACAACTCTGTCGTGCTGCCGGAACATCTGCTCAAGTGTTAGGTGCTGAAGGCAAATATGTTATGGTCAGATTAGCTTCTGGTGAAGTTAGAAAGATATTAGGAAATTGCCGCGCTACAATCGGTGTTGTCGGCAATGAAGATTGGAACTTAGTTAATAGTGGTAAAGCTGGTAAAACCAGATGGTTAGGTACCAGACCAACAGTTAGAGGTTCCGTCATGAACCCAGTTGATCACCCACATGGTGGTGGTGAAGGTAAATGTCCTGTTGGACGTGATGCTCCACGTACTCCATGGGGAAAACGTGCTCTTGGTGTTAAGACACGTAACCAAAAGAAAGCTTCGGGCAAATTAATCGTCCGTCGCAGAAACGGTAAATAATCGCTAAGGAAAGGAAAATGAATTATGGCAAGAAGTTTGAAAAAAGGCGCCTTCATCGATGAATCATTAAAGAAAAAAGTTGATGCACTTAACGCCTCAAACAAAAAAGAAATCATTAAAACATGGTCTCGTCGTTCAACTATTTATCCATCATTTGTTGGCCACACCTTCGCGGTCTACAACGGAAAAGAACATATCACAGTTTATGTTACTGAAGATATGGTTGGACACAAACTTGGTGAATTCTCTCCAACAAGAAGATTCCCAGGTCATACAGGCCACACCGCTGAAGATAAAGCAGCGGCAGCCAGATAAGGAGATAGACACTTATGCCAAGAAAAGCAAAAGAAGTATTAGCTGAAGAAGTTAAAGAAGAAGTCAAAGCTCCTAAAGAAAAGAAAGCAAAAGGCAAAAAAGCTGAAGAAGTTAAAAAGCCTGCTAAACCAGCACCAACTGAAGTCAGAGCAATCTCTAAAAACGTCAGAGTTACTCCACGTAAAGCAAGACTTGTTATCGACTTAGTTCGTGGTAAAAACGTCTCTGAAGCATTAGGCATCTTAGAAAACATTAATAAAGCTGCTTGCGATCCAGTTAAAAAGGTCATCAAATCTGCAGCCGCAAATGCAACCAATAACTTTGGTTTCGATGCTGACAAGCTCTACATCAGTGAAATCTTTGCAACTGATGGATTAAGAATGAAGAGATACTTACCAAGAGCAAAAGGTTCTGCTTCTGGTTTAGTAAAAAGATGTAGCCACCTCACTTGTGTGGTGAAAATGAGATAGGAGGAAGAATATGGGTCAAAAAGTTAGTCCAGTTGGAATGCGTATTGGCGTCAACAAGAATTGGAATTCTCGTTGGTATGCAGAAAAAGATTTCCACGTCTTCCTAAACGAAGATATTAAGATTCGTAGATATCTCGAAAAAGCCGTTAAAGATGCACAACTCTCTCACGTTGAAATTGAAAGAGTTAAGAAAGATGATGGCTCCAAAGTCATCGTTATGGTCTTCGTTGCTCGTCCAGCAGTGGTCATCGGTCAAGACGGTAAAAACGTTAACAAGATCAAAGAAGATCTTTCCAAATTATTAAATGGTTCAAGCGTACGCGTAGACATCGTAGAAGTCAAAGCTCCAATGCTCGACGCTACAATCGTCGCTAACGACATCGCTCGTAAACTTGAAGCACGTGCAAGCTTCAGAACTGTTCAAAAGAAAGCCATTCAAGAAGTTCGTAGAGCTGGTGCAAAAGGCATCAGAACTGTCGTCTCTGGTCGTTTAGGCGGTGCTGATATTGCTCGTAGCGAAGGTTACAAAGACGGAATCATCCCACTTCATACATTACGTAGTGATATTGACTACGCAAAAACTGAAGCTGCCACTCAATATGGTCGCTTAGGTGTCAAAGTATGGATCTGCCGTGGTGAAATTCGTCCTGAACTCAAGAAAAAAGCTGAGATGAAAGGAGAATAGTCATGTTACAACCTAAACGTGTTAAATATAGACGTCCTCATATCATTAAATATGAAGGTCACTCCAAAAGTGGCACAACTGTAGCATTTGGTGAATTCGGTTTACAAGCTCTTGAAGGTGCTTGGATTACCACTCGTCAAATCGAAGCAGCCCGTGTTGTCTTAGCAAGATATACAAAAAGAAGTGGTCAAATCTGGATCAGAATCTTCCCACATTTGGCTAAAACAAAGAAACCTGCCGAAGTCCGTATGGGTTCTGGTAAAGGTTCTCCAGAAGATTGGGTAGCAGTCGTCAGAGAAAAATGCGTCATGTTTGAAATCGGTGGCGTCCCTGAAGAAATCTGTCGTGAAGCTCTTCGCTTAGCGGCTTACAAACTACCTATTAAATGTAAAATCGTTAAGAAAGGTGAATAGTAATTATGAAAATTAATGAAGTTCGTGAATTAACAACGAGTGAATTAAAAGATAAGCTCTATTCACTCAAAGAACAACTCTTCGAACTCCGCAGAAAGAAAGCTGTCGGTGCTCTTGAAAGAGGTGAAGACGTCATCGTCGTTCGTAAAGATATCGCTAGAGTCAACTTAGTTCTTAGAGAACGTGAACTAGCAGAAAAGAAATAAGGAGAATAATGGCTTATGGAAAGAAAAACAGCAACCCGTAGAACTATTCAAGGTGTCGTCGTTTCCGATAAGAACGATAAGACCATCGTTGTCCTTGTTGAAACTCACAAAAGACATCCTAAATATGGAAAAAGAGTGAAATACTCCAAAAAGTATTACGCTCACGATGAAGAAAATCTCGCAAAAGTTGGCGATACAGTTACCATTATGGAAACTCGTAGATTATCCGCCACAAAGAGATTCAGACTCGTATCAATCGATAAGAAAGCAGTATTAACTGTTAAAGAAGCTGAAGCTGAATTAAAAGAAGAAATCTTAGAAGCAGAAGTCAAAGCTGAAAAAGCTGAGAAACCTGCAGCGGAAAGCGAAGTAAAAGAAGAACCAAAGGAGGAAAAGTAATATGATTCAAAAGGAAACAAACCTTAAAGTCGCAGACAATAGTGGTGCTCGTTCCGTTCGTGCATTTACCCTCTATGGCGGTTCTTACCGTAAAACAAGTTCAATTGGCGATGTCGTTTTAGCGGCTGTTAAAGACGCTATCCCAAACGGTAAAGTCAAAAAAGGTGACGTTGTTAAATGCGTCATCGTTAGAACAAAGAAAGCTATCATCCGTCCAGATGGCAGCACAATCGCATTTGATGATAATGCTTGCGTTATTATCAATGACAACAACGAACCAGTCGGAACCCGTGTATTCGGTCCTGTGGCTCGTGAATTAAGAGATAAAGGTGTTGAAGGATTTATGAAAATCGTCTCCTTAGCACCAGAAGTGTTATAAGAAAGGAGCGTTACAAACTATGGATCTTAGAAAAGGTGATAAAGTCATCGTTATCGCAGGTCGTGATAAAGGTAAAAGTGGTATCATTCAAAAAGTTGACCCAAAAACCAATCGCGTCGTAGTGGAAAACGTGAACATTCGTAAAAAACACATTAAACCAACTCAACAAAATCCTGACGGTGGAATCATTGAAATTTATGCTCCATTTGATGCCTCAAACGTCATGATTGAAGACCCAAAAACTAAAAAACCAACTAGAATTGGTCATAAAGAAGTTAAGGGTAAAAAAGTCCGTTTCGCTAAGAAGAGCGGCACAGTGCTATAAGGAGGAATGAATAGTTATGGCAGAAACAGTTAAAAAGCCAGCAGCAAAAGCTCCTGTGGCACCTAAAAAAGGTAATGGTAATAAACAAGCAGCTTTAAAGAATCGTTTACAAGTCAAATATGAAAACGAAATCAGAAAAGCTTTAATGGAAAAATATAATTACGATTCTCCAATGCAAATTCCTGCATTAAATAAAATCGTCATTAATATTGGTGTCGGTGATGCAACATTCGATAGCAAACGCTTAGAAGAAGCAGTCGCAGAATTAGGCCAAATCACTGGTCAAAAACCAATCATTACCAAAGCAAAGAAATCAATCGCTACCTTCAAAGTTCGTGAAGGTCAAGAAATTGGTTGTAAAGTTACCCTTCGTGGTATCAAAATGTGGGATTTCTTAGACAAATTAGTCTCTATCTCACTCCCACGTGTTCGTGACTTCCGCGGTGTTTCTAAAAACGCTTTCGATGGTCGTGGTAACTACACACTCGGTATCAGAGAACAATTAATCTTCCCTGAAATCGATTATGATAAAGTCGCAAAGGTTCGTGGTATGGATATCGTTATCGTTACTACCGCCACAAACGACAAAGAAGCATACTCATTATTAGAATTATTAGGTATGCCATTCCACAGATAGAAAGGAGAACGTCTATGGCTAAAACAAGTTTAAAAGTTAGACAATCTAGACCTCAAAAATTTAAGGTCAGAGAATATACACGTTGTGAACGCTGCGGTCGTCCTCACTCTGTGTACAGCAAATTCCATTTATGCCGTATTTGCCTTCGTGAATTAGCTTACAAAGGCGAAATCCCAGGCATGAAAAAAGCATCTTGGTAAGAAGGAGGAAATAATTGATTATGATGACAGATCCTGTTGCGGATATGCTTACAAGAATTCGTAATGCTAACGCTCTTAAATATGAAACTGTAAAAATGCCTTCTAGCAAGATGAAAGTGGAAATTGCTAAAATCTTAAAAGAAGAAGGATTCATCGTTGACTTCAAAGTCAAAGGTGATGTTAAAAAAGAATTAACAATCAACTTAAAATACGCTGCTGATGGCACAAGAGTTATCAGTGGTGTCCGTAAGATCTCTAAACCAGGTCTTCGCGTCAATGTTGGCGTTGAAAAACTTCCTAGAGTTCTTCGCGGATTAGGTATCGCAATTATTTCTACCTCTCAAGGTGTTATGACTGATTCAAAAGCTCGTACCCTTGGTATTGGTGGCGAAGTAATCGCATACGTTTGGTAGGAGGTAAGTTATGTCACGTATTGGTAACAAACATATTACTATTCCTGCTGGCGTCACAGTCGTTGAAGAAAACGGCTTTGCCAAAGTCAGTGGCCCTAAAGGTACAATCTTAGTCCCAATCAACCATGGCATCACCATGAAAGTTGAAGGAGAAACAATTGTCTTCACTAGAGCTAATGAACAAAAACAAACAAAACAAAATCATGGTACTACACGCGCTAATGTGCATAACGCAGTTGTCGGTGTCTCTGAAGGTTTCAAGAAATCATTAGAGATGAAAGGCATCGGTTACAAAGCACAAATGAAGGGCAATGATGTTGAAATCTGGGCTGGTTACAGTCATACAATCATCATCACTCCTGATGAAGGCGTGAAGCTTACCGTTGTTAACCCAACCGAAATCGAAGTAAGCGGTATTAGCAAACAAGCTGTTGGCCAAACTGCTGCAAGAATTCGTGAAGTACGTCCACCAGAACCATATCTTGGTAAAGGTATTCGTTATAAGGGTGAATTCGTGGCCACTAAAGAAGGTAAACGTGCCACTGCAAAATCTTAATGAAAGGAGATAGATAATTATGGTTAAAAAAGAATCCAAAAACGTATCACGTTTAAGAAGACATGCCCGTGTTAGAGCTAAAATTTCTGGCACAGCAGAAGCACCAAGATTATGTGTCTACCGTTCAAATAAGAACATCGAAGCACAATTAATCGATGATGTGAAAGGTGTTACTTTAGTAAGTTCATCTTCCATGTCCTTAAAACTTGAAAACGGTTCTAACGTAGAAGCTGCTGCTCAAGTTGGTAAGGATATCGCTACAAAAGCTTTAGCAAAGAAGATTGAAAAAGTCATCTTTGACCGCTCTGGATATATTTATCATGGTCGTGTTAAAGCCTTAGCAGAAGCCGCTCGTGAAGCTGGCTTAAAATTCTAATTTAGGAGGAAGATATAATGGCAGAAGAAAAAGTCGTTAATGCAGAAGTTAAAGAAGCTGCAGAAGCTAAAGAAGCAGTTGCTGCTCATGAAGCAAAAGAAACTCCTAAAGAGGGTGCCCGTCCAGAAAGACGTCCAAATAGACGTCCAGATGGTAAACGTGGTGAACGTCGTCCAGACAGAGGTGGAAGACGTGAAGAAGTGAAAGAATTCGAAGACCGTGTCGTCTTTATTAACAGAGTTAGTAAGACTGTTAAAGGTGGTCGCCGTATGAAATTCACAGCCTTAGTGGTCGTTGGTGATCACAAAGGTAGATATGGTTTTGCCTTAGCGAAAGCCGCTGAAGTGCCAGACGCTATCAAGAAAGCTAATGATGCCGCAAGAAAGAATTTATTCAAAATTCACCTTGTTAAAGGTAGCACCATTAGTCATGAAGTCGTTGGTAAATTTGGAGCATGTAGTGTTTATTTAAAACCAGCACCTGAAGGTACTGGAGTTATCGCTGGTGGTCCAGTTCGTGCTATTCTCGAACTCGCTGGCGTTAGAAACGTCTGTTCCAAAGTCTATGGTTCCCGTGCACCAATCAACATTATCCGTGCCGTTAACCAAGGATTAGAAAACCTCAAGAGCTATAAAGACGTTAAAGCGTTACGTAGCAAAGAATAACTATTTGTTTCAAGACAAATAACTAATTATAAGGAGGTACGCATATGAAATTGCATGAACTTCAAGCAACCGAAGGTAGCCGTCAAGATCATTTCCGCAAAGGTAGAGGACTTGGTTCTGGTAACGGCAAAACAGCCGGAAAAGGACAAAAGGGTCAAAACTCTCGTAGTGGTGGCGGTGTCCGATTAGGTTTCGAAGGTGGACAATTACCACTCTTCAGAAGATTACCTAAACGCGGGTTTAAAAATGTGAATCATGTCAATTATGCCACAGTCAATGTATCCGCATTAAATAAATTTGAAAACGGTACTGTTGTGACTCCAGCATTGCTTAAAGAAAATGGTTTATTAACCAAGGAATATGATGGTTTGAAAGTATTAGGTGGTGGAAAATTAGAAAAATCACTCACTGTTCAAGCCAATGCATTCAGCAAATCCGCTGAAGCAGCTATTCAAGCAGCTGGTGGCAAAATTGAGGTGATCTAATATGAAAAAATTATCTTCAATTTTAAAAAACAAAGAGATCATGAACCGTATCTTGTATACCGTTCTCATTCTCTTCGTCTTCCGTATTGGATGTCAAATTACTGTTCCAGGAGCAAGTATTCAATCTGAAGATCTTAATAACTACTTAAGTAGTAATAATGCATTATCACTTATGAATATCTTAGGTGGTGGAACATTACAAACGTTCTCCATCTTCGCCCTTGGTGTATCGCCATACATTACTGCACAAATTATTGTTCAGTTATTATCCACAGACGTTCTTCCTGCTCTTGCAGAACTTAAACGTCAAGGCCAATATGGTCGTAAAAAGATGGAAATGGCGACTAGATATCTAACATTAATGCTTGGCGCTGTTCAAGCGTATGGCATTATTAAAACTATGGAATCTAGTGATCTAGTTTCCTTCCAAGTCGGTGATCAAGCCTGGTTAACATATTTATACGTCGTTGTAGTTATGTTAGCAGGTTCCATGAGTGTTATGTGGTTAGGTGATCAAATTTCCACAAAAGGTATTGGTAACGGTATCTCCATGATCATCTTCGCTGGTATTGTCTGTTCATTACCAAGCCAAATCTCCACAGCATTCCAAAGATGGGTGGTCTTAGCATCTGGTCAAGGTGACGCTGCTCAAGTGGCGGGCATCTTCCAATTCTTGCTCTACATCCTCTCCTTCTTACTCATTATTTCGTTCGTTACATTTATCGAACTTAGTAAGAGAAAGATTCCAGTCCAACACAGTGGAAAGAGTGGTGGACAAACTCAATCCATGGCTAAGGCAAGTTTCTTACCTATTAAGATTAACTCTGCCGGTGTTATCCCAGTCATCTTCGCTAGCTCCATTATGATGGCGCCAAGCGTTGTGGCAGCATTCTTAGGTCAATCTACTGATGCTGAATGGCTTAACATCTTCTCTTCAAGTAAACTCACCTATATGGGTAATGGAGTTTACATGCCATGGGGTCTTATCATCTATATCTCGCTGACGATTGCGTTTACATTCTTCTATGCAAATTTACAAATCAATCCAGCGCAACTTGCGGAAAACTTCCAAAAGAATGGTAGTTATATTCCAGGTATTAGACCAGGTCTAGAGACTGAACGTTATGTACGTAAAGTCTTAAATAGAGTCACCTTCATCGGTGCTATGGCCTTAGCTCTAATCGCAGCCCTTCCAGCAGTATTAACAATGACAGTCTTCAAAGACTACCCAAGCTTAGCTCTTGGTGGTACAGGATTAATCATTGTTGTTGGTGTCGCACTTGAACTTAACAGCCAAATCGATGGTTTACTCGCTGGTAAATCATTCGAAGAAGTCGTCGCAAGCGGAGGAAGAGACTAATGAAGAAAAATATTATCTTAATGGGCCCTCCTGGTGCGGGTAAAGGTACATTAGCCAAACAATTAAAGGAAGCCCTTGATCTCGTTCATATCTCTACTGGTGATATGTTCAGAGATGCCATTAAGGCAGGTACCCCTCTTGGTACATTAGCAAAATCATTCATTGATAAAGGCGATTTAGTTCCTGATGAAGTAACAATCGGCTTAGTCAAAGAAAGATTGTCCCAAGATGATTGTAAAGGTGGATTCTTATTAGATGGATTCCCAAGAACTCTCCCTCAAGCGGAAGCTCTTAAGGAATTATCTAATGAGATTAATCGCCCAATCGAGGTTGTGGTAAACCTTGATTGCGATAATGCTGAACTTGTTCGCCGTATTAGCGGTAGAAGAGTTTGCAAAAACTGTGGCGCTCCATATCATATCGACACAATGAAACCAAAGGTTGATGGTGTCTGTGATTTGTGCGGCGGACCACTTTGCCAAAGAGCAGACGATAACGAAGAAGCATTAAAGGTTCGTCTTGCTCACTATGTTTCTGACACTAAGCCATTACTTGACTATTATCAAAATGAAGGATTATTAGTCAACTTTGATTCCTTAGTGGGTAAGGAACGTTTATTCGATGAAGTAAAAGCATATTTAAATAAGTAAGTATGGTTATAGTCAAGTCACCAAGGGAAATAGCGTTAATGAAGGAGGCTGGAAAAGTCCTCGCAGAATTATTCAAGCACATGGAAAGCTTCATCAAACCAGGTGTTACTACACTAGCGATTGATGAAGAAGTTGAAAGATTTATTCTCTCCCATGGCTGTACAGCTGCGGAAAAGGGCTATTACGGTTATCCTGCAAGTAGTTGTATTAGTATTAACGATACAATCTTACACGGTATCCCTTCTAACAAGATTGTTGTTAAAGAAGGCGATATACTTTCCCTTGATGTCGTGACGACATTCAAAGGATATAACGCAGATGCGTGCCGTACCTATAAGGTTGGTACAGTCACTAATAGAGCATCAAGAATAGTTGATGTCACCAAAGAAGCATTCTTTGAAGCGGTGAAATTAATTAAACCAGGTGTTCACTTAGGCGATATATCTAGTTGTATCCAAAAATATGTGGAATCTCATGGATATAATGTCACAAGAGATTATACAGGACACGGCATTGGTAAAGAGATGCATGAAGATCCTTCTATTCCAAATTATGGAGCAGCGGGTAAAGGTATAATCTTAGAAAAAGGTATGACCTTAGCGATTGAACCAATGGTTCTTGAAGGTAAGGCTGCTACAAGAGTGCTTAATGATGGTTGGACAGTAAAAAGCCGTGATGGTGGATTAACTGCCCACTACGAAAACACTGTTGTGGTTACTGAAGATGGCTATGAGATTATTACAATGCTTGAAGGAGAAAATTAATTATTATGTCTAAAGCAGATGTCATCGAAGTATCGGCGGTCGTCAAGGAATGCTTACCTAACACGATGTTTAAGGTAGAACTTGAAAACGGCATCGTAATTCTGGCCACTGTTTCTGGAAAAATCCGTGTGAATAACATACGCATTCTTCCGGGTGATAGAGTTGCGGTAGAAATCTCGCCATATGATTTAACACGTGGCCGAATCAGATATAGATTCAAATAGGAGGAAAAAACTTATGAAAGTCAGACCTTCCGTCAAACCAATTTGTCCAAAGTGCAAAGTGATTAAAAGAAATGGCAAAGTTATGGTCATTTGTGTCAATCCAAAGCACAAACAAAGACAAGGTTAATTTAGGAGGATAGAATAATGGCACGTATTGTTGGTGTTGATATTCCTAATGACAAACATGTCGAAATATCATTAACTTATATTTATGGTATCGGCAGACACACCGCAGCTTTAATTTGCGAAGGCGCAAAAGTTGACGGTTCCATCAGAGTTAAAGATTTAACTGATGAACAATTAGGCGCAATTAGAAATGAAATTGCAAAATACAAAACTGAAGGTGACTTACGTAGAGAAGTCAGCTTAAATATTAAACGTTTAACAGAAATTAACTGTTACCGTGGTTCCCGTCATAGAAAAGGTTTACCTGTTCGTGGACAAAGAACCAAAACTAACGCCAGAACTCGTAAAGGTCCACGTAAGACCATTGCGAATAAGAAGATGGCACCTCAAGGTTAATGAAAGGAGAAGTAAATTATGGCAAAAACTAATGTTCGTAAAAAGAAAATTAAACGCTCATTTACTAAGGGTGTTGCACATATTCACTCCACTTTCAATAACACCATCGTCACCATTTGTGATGATCAAGGTAATGCATTAACTTGGTCTAGCGCTGGTGCAATGGGATTCAAAGGTAGTAAAAAATCCACTCCATTCGCCGCTATGCAAGCTGCTGAAGCTGCTGCAAAAGCTGCTTATGAACAAGGCATCCGTCAAGTTGACGTCGATGTTAAAGGCCCAGGCCCAGGTAGAGAAGGCGCAATCCGTTCTCTCGCCGTCGCTGGCTTACAAGTGTTAAGTATCGTTGATACTACACCAATTCCACATAATGGTTGCCGCCCACCAAAGAAACCAAGAGGCTAATAGGAGGATTTAACCATGAAAATCGCTAACCCATTTGAAAGATTTGGAATTACACAAGCTGATTATGACGACGTTGAAAATTATGGTCGTTTCGTTATTGAACCACTTGAAAGAGGTTTTGGCTTGACCCTTGGTAATGCTTTAAGAAGAGTTTTACTCTCCTCTTTACCAGGCGCATCACTTTATGCGGTTGAAGTGGAAGGTGCACGTCATGAATTCACCGCTTTAGAAGGCGTGGAAGAAGATGTTGTAACTATCATCCTCAATTTAAAAGAATTAATTCTTCGTATCGATGAAGAAGATGATTCAAATAAGAGATTAGAAATCAGTGTTGAAGGCGCACATGTCGTTACTGCAGGTGATATTATCTGCCCTACTGGCGTGGAAGTCGTTAATAAAGATTTAGTCCTTGCTCACGTTACTGATAGAGGATCATTAAAGATGGTTCTCCATGCCAGAAACGGTCGTGGATTCGTTACTGGTGAGCAAAATAAAGTCCTACACACAAAATTACCAATGGGTTGTATCTCCACAGATAGTAACTATTCTCCAGTGAGAAAAGCTAACTACATCGTTGAAGGTACCCGTGTCGGACATGACAGCCATTTCGATAAATTAACAATTGAAATTTGGACAAATGGTTCCATCACTCCACAAAAAGCTTTATCTGACGCAGCAATGTTATTGATCAAACACTTTGAAAAATTCATGGGCGTTGAAGAAGCAACTCGTAATATCAATATCGAAAAAGATATCGTTGTTCAAGAAGAGAACAAATACGAGAATATTACAATTGAAGAACTTGATCTCTCTGTACGTAGTTATAACTGCTTAAAAAGAGCACAGATCCAAACTGTTCTTGAATTAACAGAAAAATCCGAAGAGGATATGATGAAAGTGAAGAATTTAGGTAAAAAATCTCTCAAAGAGATTAAAGAAAAACTCGCTACCATCGGATTATCCTTCCGTGATTTTGAATAAGGAGGCTATAGACTATGCCAGCACAAGGTCGTAAAAATGTTCATGGTAAAACCGGCGTAAGATTTAAGGCCGCTTATACCAAGAGTAAATATGAAAACATGCTTCGTAACGTTGTTACTGATTTGATCCTCCATGGACAAGTCAAAGTTACAGCTGCAACAGCGAAAGATGTTGTTAAAGAAGCTGATCGTTTAGTGACATTAACTAAGAAAGAAGATGTCATGAACGCAAAAAGACAAGCTGCTAGATTCGTTAGAAATGTTAATAACGAAGAAGGCAAATCCGCATTAGATGTTTTATTTAGTGATGTCGCTCCTAAATTCGCATCCCGTAATGGTGGATATACTCGTCAATTAAAACTTGGCAATCGCCGTGGCGATAACGCTCCAGTAGTTTTAGTGACTTGGGTTGAATAATTAATAT
>Ga0352976_1034809_pt1 | contig 14487 bp, 5 predicted proteins | sample Cowrumrumenfluid_FD_205949 | JGI IMG/M metagenome (GOLD analysis project Ga0352976, IMG submission 205949) | Metatranscriptome of Cow rumen microbial communities from the University of Illinois at Urbana-Champaign, USA - Cow X-1 rumen fluid... | ecosystem: Host-associated > Mammals > Digestive...
GTTGATTTTTTCACTATCACTAATCAATCTACATATGAGCAAACCTATGATTTCAAACGACTTCTTCTTAATCAAATTGTTGTCTGCAAACTCAAATTTACCACAAAATCGTTGCTATGGATACTTTTTTATTGTTCCAACTTCATTTTACAACTTGCTTCTTTTATTTTTTTCCCACTCTTTATCTGTGAGTTCATATCTCTTATTTTCCATATATAGTAACATTTTTTGTGAAATTTTTATTTTTTTACAAGCCCTAATGGTTGACAAAATTTAGGGAAATTGATATAATATTACTAGTAATTGTTTTTTGTTGATTTTTTCACTATCACTAATCAATCTACATATAAGCAAACCTATGATTTCAGACAACTTCCTCTTATTAGGAATAGTATTCAGAGGTTCTCTTATTTCTTTATGCAAGCTGATGTATAGTAAGATCCGGAGCTGGTTTGATGATACGTATTTTGTATTGTATGTGCGATGATATTGATTATTTCCGTGACCTTGAAACATATAATAAATATGTTTCAGAACGCAGAAGGGAGAAAATAAAGACCTTCCGATACGAAACGGATAGAAAAACATGCTTGATGGCAGGGCTGTTATTTAGGATGCTTATTGAAGAAAACTATGAAAAAAAAGCAGATAATCTTGAGTTGAGGTACAATAAGTTTGGAAAACCTTTTTTAAAGAATGCTAATCAATGCTTCTTTTCAATAACACATACCAAAAAGTGTGCTGCAGTCGCTCTTTCTGATTCAGAACTGGGAATCGATGCCGAGATAATAGGCGAAGCAGATGTTATGATAGCTAAAAATTTTTTTAACAAAAGTGAATATATCAGTTTACTAAGATCTGATAATCGAAATGAATTATTTTTTGATATATGGACGAAAAAAGAAGCATTTCTTAAAATGCTCGGTGTGGGGCTGTCGACAGATTTGTCCTGCTTCAACACGCTTTCCAAAGAAATGTCAGCACACTTCTTTACATGGAAGGATAACGGACACATTTTTAATTTGTATTCAGACAAGCTGACGGAAGATATGGCTCTCAATATAAATAAAGTCGGTTGGTACGACATTTCTTCGTATTTTTCATAATGTTTTCCTAGGGCTTGTTTAAAAAATGGAATCTCTTGTATTATTTCAATAAAACTATAATAGAAGCCAAATAAACAAAAGCAAAGAAAAGATGAATCAAATTTTTCGTAACGAGTGAACACTCTTGTAACAACCAAATGACGTTCTTTATATGTGTACCAATCTACATTCCCAAGGATTAGCAGCATTGCGTTTAAGCGGAATTGTATAAGTGTGCCTTTTGATACACCTACTGCTTTTTTTGTTTTTCTCCTCCGTTTGAACTTTGATGTACCTTACAAGAAGTTGAGTTTATGAAAATATTTTCCTTATCGGCATCTGCACTTAACTCTTTGAATATTTTTTAAATATTCCAGCTTTTGTCCATTTTGTAAATTGGGCATATACAGTTTCCCACTTACCGTATTTTTTCGGAAACTATCTCCATGGTGTTCATGTTCTGTCAATCCACAGTATTCCGTTCATTATTCTGCGGTTATCATATTTTGACGGGCATCCACGTTTTCTGCTTTTCGGATGTTCTTCGTTCTTAAAGAAATAGCTGTTGTTCCAAGATAGCACCTATATTGTCGCTCGTTCAGAATAGATTTCATGTATGCAATTTGCTTTTGTAGAGGTCTGCTTCTTGTATCTTTACTTATGTTTGCATTTCCTCACTTCTTTACTTAATTGATTTGTTAATCAGTAATATAGCAAAACTCCTTTATTATATCAAGTTATTTATTTAAGATTCCTAAACACTTTCTATAGGAGCATGACATTGTTTTTATTTATTAATACCTGCTTTAAGGGGGTGGGGGTTATTAAAATTTTTGCAATTCCATATGCTTTTGGCAGTTCGTGTTGCTATTATGATTTAAAAAAGTGTTTGAACAGTAGTATTGAATTAATCTCGCTTGATTATTCCGGACACGGGAAAAGGATAAGCGATCCTCTTCTTTATGAAGTCGGTGATATTGCCGATGATCTTTATAGACAGATCAAATCGGAATTACAAAGGGATGAAAAGTATGCACTGTTAGGTTACAGTATGGGAGGTTTAATGTGTTATGAGATTTTAAAACGTATAAAGGATGGGCATTATCCTAAGAATGTCTTTATTTTTTCGAGTCACTATCCTGGACATATATATGAGTCGGATGAATATGAACATTATGAGCTAGAGGATGTTAAGGCATTATTGAAGGAATATGGAGGAACTCCTGAGTATATTCTTGAATATAATGATTTTCTGACTTTTATGAAGCCGATAGTGTGTGCAGATATGATCGCACTTCGTGATTATTCAAATAATGATACAGAATACAGGATTAATTGTCCTTTGACCGTTATTTGCGGCAGTGATGAAACGGATACACCCGAAAGTTTTGAGAAATGGAAGACATACTCTTTGAATAGCTATTATTTTTACATATTTCAAGGGGGGCATTTTTTCCTTTTTGAAAACACAGAAAATTTGAGAAAAGGAGCAGAAATAATAAATCAAAAAAGTCTTATGCTTTGAAAATATTAACAAAACGAAAAGGATTGAAGTTTTTATTATGAGCGAAATTTTAAGTATGTATGACAAGCGGAATTTCATTATTCTTATAATAGGGCAGTTATGCTCCGTATTTTGTACTTTTATGTATGATTTTGCCATTTCTCTTTATGTAATTGATCTTGGCGGGTCAAATGTAGCGTATACAACCATTATGGTGCTAGGAATGGTGGCAAGAATATTTGTAAACCTTCTTGGTGGAGTGTTGGTTGACAGAATCAACAGGAAAAAAATAATAGTGTTGTGTGATCTTCTAAGCGGTGCTGTTTTACTTCCGTTGATGTTATTCGGTAACTCGCCCAAGTATTTTCTTATTTTGATAATAACCATACTTCTGAATTGCCTGAATGCATTCTTTGGATTAGCATTTATGTCTGCAGTGCCTAATCTCTTTCATGAAGAAAAAATGGTTATGGCTGGAAACTCAATTGGTCAAACAGTACAGGCTGTTTCAGCAATTCTTGGACCTATTGTCGGAGCAATTGTTTATAATCGCTTCGGATTGAGTATTGTAATTATGCTGAATCTTATTTCGTTTTTTGGAACAGGACTATTGGAAGTATTTCTTAAGTATTCAAGTTCTGCTACAGATAAAAGCGAAAATGAAGAAGAAAATTATTTCAAAGCACTTGGCAAAGGTTATAAGTACATAGGTTCACATGCTAACCTGAGAAATTTATGTTTCTTTTATGTTATCTTTCAGACATTGGTAGCTCCTTCATTGTCTATTATGCTTCCTTTGGTCGTTTATAATGAACTTAAAATGACCAGCCTATCTTTAAGCATTATTCAGGCAGCATATGCTATAGGTGTACTCATTGGAGCGATTTGGGCATCTACAGGAAAAGCTGATGCGATCCTCAGTAAATTCTTTTCCAAAATAAGAATAGTAGGTATTGCTCTGATCGGATGGCTTCTTCTTAATATTCCGGTTGTTTCATCGGCATCAAGTGTATTAATAACGATATTGTTATGTGTTCTTGTATTTGTTCTCAGTGTAGTAAATATGTATCTTACCGTTCCTCTTATTTCATACTTCCAAAGCAATATTGATGAGAGTATGAGAGGAAATCTGTTCGGAGTAATTACTACTGCATTAACGATCGGAACACCAGTCGGCGGTTTGATAATGGGTGCTTTCTCGGATTTTGTCAGTGGTACTATAATAGTTGCATGTTCCGGCTTGCTCCTGATCATAACCTCGTTTATTTTCTCAAAGAAGATTAATTTTAATAATTGAATATGATTGTTATATATTTGTGATTCAAAAATGTTTATAAAATATGTGAGTCAGCGGTTATTCATAATACATATTAACATGACTCATATGATAGACATGGAACTCACAGAAAAAAATAAGAACTTTTTTTGCATAAATTTTGTAAAATTACATAATATCTATTCCAACACTTTGATGTATTAAAGCGTTGGAATATACAAAGAATTGAGATGTGATGAGTATCCTATGAAAGTACCGGAAAGAAAGTTCTGAACTTTGTCCAAAAAACATATAAACAAATTGTAGTATTTATTTGAAAACACCTTCTCTTTGACATATTTCAAAAGGTACTCAATTAAATTTAGATCCATCCGGAGAATAAGGCAGCAGATAGATGAGATTGTTTTTACTCGGCAGCACGCTGTTTTATTTAATACAGTGTTGGTATGTAGTATTATCAAGTATCACATATTTCAACTTATTTGATGTATTTTGCCCCAGTTTCTTTAATCATTTACATTGCTGTCTGTATTTTAATAAGAGTCGTTCATGGCTGTTTCGAACTTATGTGAAACAACATCTAAGAGTTCAAGAAATTTGACACATGTTTTGTTCCTTATGCAGACTTTACGTACTCTCTATTTGTGCACCAGTACTTTCTGCTCTCATAGCAACATATCAGGTGGACACTTTCTCAATACTATACTCTTGCAAGGCTATTTACAGCCATATAGAGTATAGAAAGTAAAATGTTTTTCATAAAATTCGTAACCGCCAAATAATTCTACGAAAAAAGCAGAGCCGAAGCTCTGTAAAGTAACTTTAATCTGTAACGTTCATCAATTAGGGAGTATATCCTTGATTTTTCTGATAATAAAGCCAAAATTTTTAAAAATAACACCCCTAAACGATAGTCGTATTAGGGTGTGTTAAAATTCAAATTTTTTGGATGGTTAAGCCATTTTTATTGACTTTCCCTCCCTAAAAATCGAACGTTACAGTTTAATTCGTTTTATACGGTAAAAGAAGTGAATCGGACTTGAACAGTTCAGTCAGGTACTGTTCAAAGTTCAGTCCGTTTTGATAAGCTGTATAAATAATGGAATACCACGCTGCACTTGCATCGACACCTTTTGTTGAATCTGAAAACAACCAGTTTTTTCTCCCAATGACAAAAGGTCTTACTGCATTCTCAGCTCGGTTATTCGAGATATCAATATTGGGATTTTCGAGAAATTTCATAAGGTATTTCTTTTCGTTAATTACATACCTAATAGCTTTATTTAGCTGAATATCAGAAGCTGAGTCCACTGTGATTATCCATTCAAAAAATTCTTCAGCAACTGCTTTAGATCTTGTATTGAGCTACCTCTTTTTTTCATCGCTCGACAATGCAGCACCCACAATTTTCCGTCGGCGTTTTTTCTTACGGGTATGTTCAGGTATAGTTACAGTTTCTGTTTCGTCAAACAAACTCATTTGAGCATTGTTTTCATCTTCTGTTTTTAGTACTTTCTTTTCACTTCTTGAGTCAAATATGATTTTCTGTAAAATTTCAATCTGATGTTCCAAGCGTCCTTTTTCGGAGTGCAATGTGGCAATTTCTGCTACAAGTTCTTCTATTGTTTTGTCTGTTATTTTTGTTGTTGCCATTGCCCAATCACTCCTTTTCATCTATCTTGTTTTTATTTTATCTTGAATTTATTAACTCAGTATATCTTAGGTATGAATATATGACTAGTTTTTTTGCTTTTGGGTTACCTGTTTGTTTTCGTAAATCATTTTGTTGCAGAACGGCTTACGTTGGATTATTTTGCGGTTACTAAAATTCATTGTAATGTCAAACTTGCTTTTGCCAGTAGCGGCATTTATTGTCTGTAACATGGGGTTAAAACCCTCGCCTTCAGGCGAAACCTTTAGGTTGACTTGCTTTACTTTTAATAGATGCTTGGTAAAGAATATTTTTTAATTTTAATTTAAGCTCATAAATTGAGTGATTTTAGAAAAAATCAAAATATTGAAAGCAAACATTTTAAATGAAATACAGGTAGTTGAATAAATCTTTAGGCAGCTTAAGCCGCTATTGAACTTACCGCCTTTAGGCGGTAGTGATTCAGTTGAGGTAACCAAGCTTTTATACTTCCCACCATTGCAAATCTCACATATCTTTCGGCTAAAATTCCGTAGTACTGCGTCAGTTACCCTTGACTTGCGTCAGCAAGCCTGCGGATTCCTGCTTTGTTTTCCGAAATTTTATCTCAGAATCTATTGTTAGCTTTGCAACAGCGGCAACTATATTCTATTCCAATATCTAAAACGGCGATTCAGTCAATGTGATTCTAAATTGTTCTTTGTATTAGACATAATTTTATGTGAAAAAGTTCTTTATAATATGTTAAGGAGTTTGTTATGAATGTAATTGAGCTATCCAAATATCAATATGAAATACTTATTAATCAGATGTTAAATGAACAGTCACCGCTGTATAATATCGGTGGAGTTTATTATTTTAACGGAGTACTTGATTTAGAAAGATTCAAAGATGCCGTATATAAGACTGTAAAAAAATATACCGTTTTAAGAATGAAGATCCGTGAGATGAATGGCGAGTATTATCAAGAAATATTCAACGATATCGAGCCTAATTTTGTTTTTACAGAATTATTTGAGACAAGTTGCGAAGAAATCACGGAAAAATGTAAAAAGAATTTTCAGATACCTTTCGATTTTTTAAAAGAGTTTCTTTATTATTTTGAACTTATTAAATATGATGATAATAAATACGTTTTTTATGTGAAGTATCATCATATTCTTGTTGATTCCTATGGTGTAAGTCGAATATTTAAGGAGATAGCAAAGAATTATAATGTTTGTATAGACAAAAATGAGATAACAGACGATGAAAACGATTACTTGTCATATTTAACAGAAACAAATAAATACTTTTTATCTGACGAGTATGCAAATACTGTTCAATTTTGGAAAGATGAGTTTGATGATGTTGACAGTCAAGTATCCGCTCACAATTCGGAGAGCCGAAGTATAAAAATTACTCTTGAAGGAAAAAAATATGAGGAAATGCTTGGATTCTGCAGAAAGAATAAAGTAAGCGGTATGCATTTCTTTATTGGAATTTTAAGTGCGTATTTTTCAAGAGTGTATTATAAGAATAAAATAATTATAGGAGTTCCAGTACTTAATCGTTCGGGCGGAGAAAAAAATGTAGTAGCATTGTATGCGAATATTATTCCGCTCCTAGTCAATGTTGACGGAAATCTGACCTTTTCTGAATTATGCAGCAATATTAGAGCTGAATTGAAGCGTGTACAAAAGCATAGAAGAATAGCTATTTCAGATATCAATAATGTCAGAGATAACAAATTGAATGTTGATATTCTCCTATCGTTTGAAAAAATATTGCATGCGGCTGATCTTGATGGCGTAGAATTATCTCTAAATACATTTATCAATAATGCCGAACCCAGAGATTTGTCTGTATATGTAAGAGAATTTGGAGCTGGAGAAGATGTAGATATAGATTTTTCGTATAATACCGAATTTTTCAATGATAATATGAAAATTGAAGATTTCCGGTCAAATTTTCTTTATCTTTTTGAATTGCTTCAGAAGAATAGTGTTTTGAACAGTATTGATATGATCTGTCCGAAACAAAAAGAAATGATTATAAAGGATTGCAGTAATTATCAGGATAATTCAGCTGATAACATAGTTTTAATGAAACGGATTTATGAAACGTGTGTCAAATATTCTGATAATACAGCGATAGTAGATGATATTAATACTACATATTTGCAGCTTTGGGAGAAAAGCAGCGGTATACTGGATGCTTTATCAGAAAAAGGTGTAAAAAAGGGCGATAAGATAATTGTTTCAATGCAGAGATCAGCAGATCTTATAGCATCCATATATGCAGTAAACAGACTGGGAGCTGTTTTTGTTCCTGTGGATTACAGACAGCCTGTTAAACGTATCTCCGTAATTCTGGAAAGCGTTGATCCTAAAATAGTACTTACAAGAACAGGCATAGATGTTTTTGATTCGATATCAGGAAACTTTGAAAAGATCAATGTTGATGTTGTTGAGAGCAGCGATAATCCGTATATATCAGATGTGAGTGCAAAGGATGAGTGTTATATTATTTTCACATCAGGCTCAACAGGAATTCCTAAGGGTGTTGAGGTTAATTTTGGCGGACTTAACAACATCATAGATTATCTGTATGAGCAGTTCCCCTGTGATTTTGGCGATAGTTATTTATTTAAAACCAATATAACATTTGATGTTTGTATGTCAGAGATATACGGCTTTTCGGTGAACGGAGGAAGTCTTTTCATTATGCATGACAATGATGAAATAGATCCCGATAAGTATATTCCATTTTTCTCAAAGGTAACACACATTAATTTTGTACCGACGATGGTGAACATTCTGCTTGATTCTATTGGAAGTTTATCAGGAAAAAAGTGTACACTTAAATATCTGATGATTGCCGGTGAAAAATTAAAATCTGAAACCGTAAAGAGGGCTGTGCAGCATTTCCCTAATGTAGAGATAGTAAACCTCTATGGTCCGACAGAGGCAACTGTTTATGCTACATCTTATATAATTAATAAAAACGTTATTGAAGGTGACGTTTCTATCGGTAAGGCTGTAGCTAATTCTTGTGCATTTGTTGTGAATCAAGATTTGAGGATTCAGGCAAGGGGTGCAATTGGAGAGCTCTGTCTGTATGGACGCGGAATATCAAATGGATATTATAATGATAAACAGTTAACAGATAAGGTTTTTATTAAGTTGCCTTACTTTGAAAGCCTGATATACAGGACCGGCGATTATGTAAAACTTCATTCAGATGGGAACATTGAATATATCGGAAGAATCGACAAGCAGGTAAAAGTTCATGGATTCAGGATTCAGATTGGAGATATAGAGAATGCTATCCTGAGATATGACAGTATCTCAGAATGTGCAGTTTTGATAAAAGGCGAAAATAATGATAAAGAAATATGTGCCTACTTTGTGTCAGAAAATGAAGTAAATGTTAACGATTTGAGATCGTTCTTAAACATGGAGCTACCTTACTATATGATCCCTAACAGAATTACAGCACTGGATGCTATGCCTATGAATTCTTCAGGAAAAACCGACCTGAAGAAACTTTCGGAATTATCAGTTTACGTTATCGATGATAGGGAAGATATTAGCAATTCAGAGTTTGATATTGACAAGAAGAAAGCCTTCCAGGTATTAAAAAGAGTGCTCGGTATTGAGCATATCGGGAGAGAAGATACGTTTTTATCACTTGGCGGTGACTCAATAAAAGCCATCATTGTTTTGAATGAGCTTAGGGTTCTTGGATTCGATGTGAAAATAAACGACATAATGAAAAACGGAAGTATTGCTGACATGATAAATGGACTTAAGAATAGATCAAAGGATCCTACTAAAACAATGATTAATAAATCTACATTTGAATTGTCACCTATACAGCACGATTTCATTATGTCAAATGATATAGGCATAAAATTCAATCAATCCATCTTACTGAAATGTAAAGATAGAATTGATTTTAACTACATTGCAGAAACGATAAAACGTGTCATTAATAGTCACCCTTCTCTTAGAATTAAGGTAAGAAAGTATGGCAAAAAATACTTGCAGAGCTATAATGATGAGATAAGTCACTTAGAATTTGCTGAACTGATAAACAGCGATAATATAGATGATGATGCTGTTTTAAAGGCGGTTAATGAAACAAATGACAGCATTTCCTGTGCGGACTCACGTATGATAAGAGCACTTCTTATTAAAACAAAGAAGTCTGATTATTTGTATCTTTGTGCTCATCATTTTGTTGTTGATTTTATTTCATGGCAGATAATTATTCAGGATATTTCACTCATATATGAATCTCTATCCAAGGTAATCGAGTATAAAGAGCCGGTTGCTACAGATCCATACGATGAGTGGATAGAGAAATGTATTGAGTATTCAAAAAGAAACGATGTTCTCGACGAAATCAGCTATTGGGAAGATGTATGTACAGATAATAATTTTAATATCGATAGAGAATTCCTGCTGAATAAAAACAGAGATTTTATGAAAATCTCGCTTGATAAAGTATCAGAACTGAACAGAGCAGCAGATTCAATGAATACATCAATTGAAGCGATGCTGTTTGCAGCTATTCAAACAGCATTTTATCTATGGAAAAGTATTGAGAAAATTACATTCATCACTGAGCGGCACGGTAGAAATAGTTTTATTGACGCAGATGTATACAGAACTGTAGGATGGTTTACATCTAAATTCCCTATCACATTTTCAGAAGTTACCAATAGTATTATTGATAATATTAGATACGTTGATAAGACACTAAAAAGCATACCCTTCAGCGGATTTAATTATGGATTATTAGAAACATACATTAACTATACTGATGAAGAGAAAATCTATGATGTTTTGTTCAATTACATGGGGGATATCGATAATGCTATCAATTCCGACAAATTTGAACTTAAGGAAATAATGTACGGCAAATCGGTCGATGAGGATTATTTTAAGAATGCAGTCTTTGATTTTGAAATATATGTCAAGAATAATATTCTGAATATCGATGTGGATTTTAGTAGCAAGCTGCGAAATGAGATTGATTGTTCTGAATTCATTGAGATAATAAAGAAATCAATTGACTCGGTTTGTGCAGAGGTAGCTAGCAATACAGCGGATGATTATATAAAGATTCCGCTTACAGAAATGCAGAAAGGCATATTATTCCATTATTTGAAAGATGAAAGTAAGAGTCAGTACGTTGAAATGATGGATCTTAAGCTTAGTATGAACATTGAACGTCAACGATTCTTCGATGCATATAATATACTGTGTGACAATTATTTATTTATTAATAGCAGAATCAAAAATATTTTCGGTGACTATTATCAGGTATTGGTGGAAAAAGATCTGAGTAATGTGTTTTTTGATATGCATACAGGAACTTCCGAAGCTGTTACGGATTATAAAAACAAGATTAAAGCTGATGGATTTGATCTAGAGAATGAATCACCTGTAAAAATAGGTGTATTCAATATGGACGGGAATATTTGCAGGATTATTTTTGCATTTCATCACATTGCTGCGGATGGTTGGACTTTTTCTCAGTTGCTGAATGATTTCTTATTAATATATAAAGCAGATAGTCCTTCTGATGCAGTTATTTCGCCAAAGCTTTCTTATAAGGAATATTATGAGAATGAAATAAAACTTTCCGAACAAGAAACAATAGAGTATTATAAGACATATTTGAGCGGGTATGATAACGCCATTAGTATTCCAAGTTCTTGTGTTAAGAGCGACCTTGGATATCAGGAAACATTTGAATATGAGATTTCAAAGAGTACCATCTCTGAACTTCAAAGAAGATCACATGAAAACAATTTGACTATGAATGCAATGCTTCAGACTGCGGTAGGAGTATTACTGAGTAAGGCGAACAATGTTAAAGATGTAGTTTTTGGCACAGTGGTATCCACAAGAGCAAAAATGACTGATGCATTGAATACTGTTGGATTATTTATTAACACTATTCCTGTAAGAGTTAAAATTGACGATAATGATGACTTTTATACTGCTGTTTTAAGTGTTCAGGATCATTTTATTAAAACACTAACGATGAAGGATTGTTCAATTGCGGAGATCGCAAGAGAAATTCGTTTCCCTTGTATTTGTGCTTTTGAAAATTATCCTATTGAAAAAGGCTTGGGTGATACTGTTGAATTAGTAGACGTATATGAAGAAACAAATTATGATTTCAATATCTCATTCTTACCGCATAATGACAGTATAACTATAAATATCATATATAATACATCTGAATACACTCAGAAGGATGCTCAGGTATTCTGCGAAAGACTGAATAATATACTTAGTGATGTAGCAGGTGATTTTAACAAGCCGGTGAAGAGAATCCGGGTCATGGATGATGAAGAAAAGAACAGAATCCTATATGGATTTAACAATGACAGCGAGTTATTGTACGGTGGAGAAGAACGGACTATTTATAATATCTTTGCAGAAAAAGCTCTGCTTTATGGAGATAGAACTGCAATTGTTAACGGAAATAAATCTGTCAGCTATTTGGAAATGCTGGAGCAGATTAACCTAACAGCTTGTTATTTTCACGATACCGGAATTAAAGAAGATATGATCATAGCAATTGATGCCGAAGTCAGCATTCAGAGAACAGAGGTGATTTTTGCACTTTTAAAAATAGGTGCTGCCTACTTGCCTTTAATGAGTACATGGCCTATCCAAAAAAGAAAATCAATGATGGAAGACATGGATGTTACATTTATTATCACCGATAAAAAGGAGTATGAGTCGGTAGATTTTGTCAAGTGTATTTATATAGATAGCTTGAACGGATTATCAGTCAATGATAAATCGGATTATTCTTGCAGTGATCCGACGAAAAAGGCAATAGTGATCTATACATCAGGTTCAACAGGAAAATCTAAAGGAGTATTGATCAATCAGTATGCAGTTGTTAATACTGTGATAAATCAAAAATATATTTCTATAGATTCAACAGATATTGTTCTAGGCTTGGCAAATTTCGTTTTTGATGCTTCATTGTTTGATATGTTCGGTTCATTACTTAATGGTGCAATGTTAGTATTGACCGAGAAAAATGAGATACTTGATGTGGACAAGTTAAGAGGTTTGATAGTTAATAATAATGTAACCAAATTCTTTACCACTACAGCAATGTTTAATGTGATGATAGACAGTTGCCTTGATTCACTAAAAAATGTAAGAGTAATTCTGTTCGGTGGTGAAAAGGTTTCCGAGGAGCATGTAATAAAAGCAAGGGAGAACCTGAAAAACACTCAGCTTGTGCATATGTATGGTCCAACAGAAGCTGTAATATTCTCAACATATCATGTTGTTCAAGATAATTATTCCGATACCCGTACTATTCCAATAGGAAAAACGATTAGAGGAACTAGGACGTACATTCTTGATGACGATTTGAATGTTGTTCCTGTGGGTATGTATGGAGAGATATATATTGGCGGAAAAAGATTATCAAACGAGTATTACGATAATCCAGGGTTGAATAAAGAAAGATTTCTTACCGACATCTTAAACCCAAATGAGAAAATGTATAAGACTGGCGATATTGCTAAATGGCTTGAAGACGGTTCTATAGAGTTTATTGAGAGATCAGACTTCCAGGTGAAAATTCGCGGCTATAGGATTGAGCTTGGTGAGATCGAGCATACGATTTGTCTGTATCCAACTATTAATAAAGCGTTTGCAATGGTTTACGGAGTAGGAAATCTGCGTAGGGTATATGCATTTATAGAAGCATCTGAAAATGTAAATATCCCTCTGCTTTATGACTTCCTTATGGAAAAAATGGCAGATTATATGATACCTTCCGCTATATATCAGGTCGATACACTGTTGCTCAATAATAATGGCAAAATTGACAGAAACTATTATAATGAGTATATATCCGAGAGGAGCGGCAAGCTTTCATCAACTGACGATCTGGAAGAAAATGAGAAAAAAATACTGGATTTGTTCAGAAAAGCACTGAAAAATGAAGGTTTTGGATTTGATGATGATTTATTTTCCTGCGGTGGAAATTCCCTGAGTGCTATGCTTCTTTCAGGAAAAATCAGCTCAGAATTATGTGTAAGAATTAGTGTATCGGATATTTTCAAATATGGTACTCCAAGAAGAGTTTCGGATTATTTGAAGGCTTTATCCGTGAGAAAGGTTGAGGGTATTTCTCATAATGACATTAAGATTTATCCTGCTTCTCGTATACAGAAACGACTTTATTCTATTGAACAGGGTACTGAGGGAAAAAGTGCTTACAATATAACTGCTATATATAGAATCAGTAAGGAGCTTGATATTGCTGAATTTGAAAAAGCCTTTGCAATGGTTATTGAAAGGCATGATTCTCTTAGAACAAGATTTATTTGGTATGATGGTGAATTAATGCAAAAAGTTGAGGATAGTATTGATTGTAGAATTTGCAGTATTGATGATAAGGATTTTATTAAGAATCATAATAATTATGCTGTAAAATTTCAGCTTGATTCGACACCATTGTTTAAAATAACTTATGTTAATGCTGAACAGGAACGATATATTCTTTTTGAAATAAGTCATCTTATCGCTGACGGGTATTCTGTGTCAATTATTATTGATGAAGTAAACAGGTTCTATAATGGCAAAGTACTTGACAAAGTTGAATATCATTATATCGATTATACTAAATGGGACGAGGAAGTATATCGACAAGGACAGGATTATATCAGCGATAAACAATATTGGGATAATGTTTTTGAAACATCTGTTGAACGTCCCGATTTGCCATATGACTATCCACATCCTGATATGCGGGATTTCAGAGGAAATACTGTAAGGGCTTTGGTAGATAATGATATATGGAAAGATCTCAGTGAGTACTGCCAGTCTAATAAAGTCACAGATTTCAGTTTTCTTATTTCGCTGTATTATATCTTGTTATATCAGTACTCTGGCGATAATGATATCGTTATTGGAGTGCCACTGGCAAACAGGAT
>Ga0352976_1001793_pt1 | contig 14382 bp, 10 predicted proteins | sample Cowrumrumenfluid_FD_205949 | JGI IMG/M metagenome (GOLD analysis project Ga0352976, IMG submission 205949) | Metatranscriptome of Cow rumen microbial communities from the University of Illinois at Urbana-Champaign, USA - Cow X-1 rumen fluid... | ecosystem: Host-associated > Mammals > Digestive...
GAAATAAAAAAATAGGAGAATTTAATGGAATTTGTATTTATTTTAGTTATAGGATTATGCATAGGAAGTTTTTTAAATGTATGTATTTATAGGTTACCTAAAGGGGAATCAATTTCCTTTCCACCATCACATTGTCAAAATTGTGGTTATAGATTAAAGGTAAAGGATTTAATCCCAGTATTTAGTTATATGTTTTTAAAAGGTAAATGCAGAAATTGTGGAGAAAAAATATCAATACAATATCCAATAGTTGAATTTACAAATGCACTTTTATATGCATGTGTATATTTAAGATATGGATTAAGTATTGAAACAATAAAGTATTCGATTTTTGTATCACTCCTTTTAGTTATTGGAGTAATTGATTTTAAAACTACTCTTGTCTGTATAGAAACAACTATATTTGGTATAATTGCAAGTATTTTATTTATGGGATATAGTTGGTATAGTACAAAAGTATTTCCTTTAGATAATATTATAGGTGGAGCAATAGGATTTTTAATAATATGGCTTATAGTAAAGCTTACAGCAGGAATGGGAGAAGGGGATATTGATATAGCCTTAGTTTGTGGATTATTTTTAGGCAAAAAAGGAATAGCAATAACACTTTTCTTTGGAATAATTTTAGGAGGACTAGCAGGAGTAATATTTCTTATTGCTAGAAAAAAAGGAAAAAAGGATGAAATGGCATTTGGACCTTACTTAGCTATGGGTGCATTTATAGCATTAATGTGGGGAGAAAGAATATTTAATTGGTATGTTTCAACTTTCTAAGAAAAGGAAATTAAAATTTTGGCAAGTTATCCAACATAACAAATAATAAAATTTCCTAATATATAGAAAAATATAATAAAAAGTTGTGATAAATTACAAATTGAAAAGGTTTATAAAAAATATATTGACATATTAACAAAAAAAAGTATAATTAAATTATAAATTAAAACATAATTAAATTTTAGAAAAAAATATAAATTTTAATTTGCAAAGGAATTAAAGGCGGTGAGGTAATGGCGAATTTTGTGAAGAGCAAGCTTGGACAAATTCTTTTAGATGAAGGGAAGGTAACTCTTTCAGATTTAGAAAGTGCAATAGCAATACAAAAAAGTGAAGGGAAAAAGATATCTCAAGTTCTTGTTGAAAAAGAAATTGTTTCTGAAGAAAGCATGGTAGATGCTATTTCAAAAGAAATTGGGGTTGAAAAGGTAGATTTAGCTGAAGTAAAAATTGATAAAAAAGTATTAAAGCTAGTTTCTCAAAATTTGTGTAAAAAATACAACTTAATTCCTTTTGAAATCGATGGCAAGAAGATAAAAGTAGCATTAGCAGATCCTTTAAATATATTTGCAATTGACGACGTTAGAATAGTTACTGGAATGAAGGTGGAAACTTATATTGCTACTAAGAGCCAAATAAATAAATGCATAGAAGTAAATTACAGTAAGCAACAATTAAATAAAGCAGCAGAAGATTTACTTAAAGAAACTATGAGTTCTAAAGCTCAAGATACTGATGTAGAAGAACTTGATGATGTTAAAAATGCACCAGTAGTTAAGATGGTAGACCAAATCTTCAAAAATGCTATTGAAATGAGAACATCAGATATTCATATAGAGCCTTATGAAGATGAAATAAGAATAAGGTACAGAATCGATGGTAAGCTTCATTTAATTAATACTTTAAGTATAGAAAGCTTAGCACCACTTGTAACAAGAATAAAGATTTTAGCAAATTTAAATATAGCTGAAAAGAGAATTCCTCAAGATGGTAAGATAATTACTAGAGTTGATGGAACTGATGTAGACCTGAGAGTATCTATTTTGCCTATAGTAAATGGTGAAAAGATAGTTATAAGAATACTAAAGAGAGAAGGATATACAACAGATAAAAAGAAACTTGGAATGAATGATGAAAACTTAGCAAAACTAGAAAAGCTTATTTCAGCTCCAAATGGAATTATACTAGTTACAGGACCAACTGGAAGTGGTAAGTCTACTACGTTATATACAGTATTAAGTGAACTTAATACAGATGATGTTAATATAGTTACTGTAGAAGACCCAGTTGAGTATAGTTTAGCTGGTATAAATCAAGTAAATGTTAATAGTAAAGCTGGTATGACATTTGCAAGTGGTCTTAGAAGTATTTTAAGACAAGACCCTGACATTATAATGATAGGGGAAATCAGAGATAATGAAACAGCAGAAATAGCAATTAAAGCCGCTATTACAGGACACTTGGTTTTAAGCACATTACACACAAATGATGCACCATCATCTATAAGTAGATTATTAGATATGGGAATTGAACCATATTTAGTTTCAACTTCTTTAGTTGGAGTTATAGCTCAAAGACTTGTAAGAAGAATATGTCCAAATTGTAAAGAAGAATATGAAGCAACAGAAAAAGAAAAAAAAGTGTTGCATAAAGATTTAGATATGCCTTTAAAATTATATAGAGGAAAAGGTTGTGGACATTGTAATAAGACAGGCTATTATGGAAGAGCTGGTATATATGAAATAATGGAAGTAACCAGAGAACATAGAGATGCTATGAATACTACAAGGAATATGGATACTTTTAGAGATATATCATTAAGACATGGTATGACAACACTAGAGGATGAATGTATAAAGCTAGTTTTAAATGGAACTACGACAGTTGAAGAACTTGCAACAATATCTTTAATAAAAGAAGATATATAAAGGTGGGGAAGTAAATGAAAAAGTTTAAGTACAAAGCAATGAAAAATGATGGTACTAAAACTAGTGGGGAATATGAAGCAAACTCAAGAGAAGATGTTATGGAAATGATAACCTCAAATGGGTATTATCCCTTAAAGGTTGAAGAAGTAATAGAAAGTGCCACTATAAATATAAGAAAAAAAATAAAGGTAAAAGAAATATCAATATTTTGTAGACAAATGTATACCATGCTTGATGCAGGGGTGCCATTAATAAATTCTTTAAATTTAATGAGTACTCAGGTTACTAATAAGCATCTAGTTGAAATAGTAAAAGTATTAGAGGAAGATGTTAGAAAAGGTGAAATGCTTTCTAATTCAATGAGAAAGTTCCCAGAAGCTTTTCCAACACTTTTAACAAGTATGGTAGAGTCAGGAGAAGCTAGTGGTAATCTTGATGAAATGTTTTTAAGAATGTCAACTCATTTTGAAAAAGAGAATAAAATTAATAATAAAGTAAAAGCAGCAATGATATATCCAATAATTTTAGCTATTGTTGGAGTTGTAGCATTAGCAGTAGTTATGATATTTGTAATGCCAACCTTTGTGTCTTTATTTGATAGTTCAGGTGCAGAATTACCAGCAGCTACAAGATTTTTAATTGGGTTAAGTAATTTTATGGCAAATCATTTTATAATTGTATTAGGAATTTTGATTGCTATAATAGTTGCAATTATTGTTTATAGTAAAACAGAAAGTGGAATATATTTCTTTGCAAAGCTTAAGATTTCTTTTCCTTTAATAAAGGATTTAAATAGAAAAATAATAGTTTCTAGATTTACAAGAACTTTATCAACATTATTAGCATCAGGTGTATCTTTAGTAGAATCCTTGCCAATAGTGTCAGCAGTATTAGATAATGTTATTGCAGAAGATGAAGTTTTAAAAATTAGAGAAAGAGTTGTTAAAGGAGAAGGATTAAGTACTCCAATAGAAGATTGTGAGTTATTTCCTCCAATGCTTTCTTCAATGGTAAGGATTGGTGAAGAATCTGGAGCATTAGATGATATGCTTAATAAAACAGCAGATTTTTATGATGAAGAAGTTGAACAAGCTATACAAACTTTAACATCAATGCTTGAACCACTTATGATAATAGTTATGGGTGTTGTTATAGGATTTATGGTAATAGCTTTAATGTTACCACTTTATGGTTCATATGATATAGTTTAATAAGATTTAAATTTTAAATTTAAATAAATAATAAAAATATTTAGGAGGGGTTTTTAAATGCTTAAAAACTTAAGAAACAAATTAAACGAAAAGAAAAACAAAAAAGGATTTACTCTTATCGAGTTAATCATCGTTATTGCAATTATTGCAATACTAGCTGCTTTATTACTACCAAAACTAGGACAAGTTAAGGAAAACTCAAATAAAACTTCAGATATTGCAAATGGTAAAAAAATTGCAGAAGCAGCTTTAGCACTTTATGCAGAAGATAAAGTAGGAGATTTTACATCTCAAGAAGTTTCTACTTCTGGTGGTACTGAAGGGAAAGCAATTCAAGAATATCTTCAAACTACTCCAGAAGCAAAGACAAAAAGTTTAAACAAAGCTAAATTCAAAGCAGAAATTTCTAATGGGGTTGTAAAAGTAACAGTTGGTGGTAAGGAAGTTTATCCAAATCCAGATACAAATACATTTAAACAAAATTAGTTTAAACAAAATAGTATTTATTTAAGTAAAGTGTAAAGTCAATATGGCTTTGCACTTTATCTCTAATTAGGGATAAATATAGACAAAAAAACACAAATTCAGACAAAGAGGGTGACAGAGAATGCCAGGTAAAATTGATATTGCCAAGTTGAAAAAAAAGGGGAGTACAGGTGTATCAAGTATAAAGGATAAAGTAGCTAGTGGAAAAGCTGCTTATTTAGGAAAAGGGAAAAATGAAAAGCCAAGAAATGTTGTAGCATTTGAAATTGGTTCAAAATATATAAAAATTGTAGAAGGAAAGTATTCAAAAGATAAACTTTCTGTATATAAAATGGCTCAGGTTGAAACTCCGATGGCTGCGATAGAAGATGGTGCTATAATTGATGAAAGAGCATTAGTTAATACATTACAAGTAGCTATTAATCAGCTTGGAATAAAATCAAAAGATGCAGTAGTTACAAGTAATTCAAGTTCAATAATAGATAGAGAAATAATAATACCAGCCGTTGATGAATCAGAAATGGAATCAGTAATAAAATATGAAATACAACAATATCTACCTATTAATTTAGATGAATATATAGTTGAATATGTAGTTGTAGATAAACTTGTAGATAGTGAAGGCCCAAAGCTTAAAGTAAATGTAATTTCTTATCCAAAGGATATGGTAAATGGATATTATAAATTAATAAAATCTTTAGGCTTAAATCCATATGTTTTGGATGTTACCTATAACTCATTAAAAAAGATAGTTAATCATACAGGAATAATAAAAAACAATGGACAAGTAGGTGGTACTGTTGCTTTTGTTGATATGGGAGCAACATCTATTAATGTAACAATATTTAAAAGAGGTCAACTAGATTTTACAAGAGTAATAAAATCAGGTGGAGAAACAATAGATCAAGCTTTGAGTAGCAGATTAGATATGTCAATAAAATCAACAGAATCTATGAAAATTGATAAAGGTAATTTGTTAGATATACAAGAAGATGATGAAATAAATACAATAATTAAAGAAACTGTTGATGAAATGATAGGAGAACTAGAACAAATTCTACAATTCGCAAGCAATAAAAATGGTGAAAATGTAGATGAGGTTGTTATATATGGTGGAGCATCTAAGCTTAGAGGATTAGATGTATACATGCAAAGAAAACTACTTAAGAGTATAAAAAGAGTATTTACATTAGAACGTATAGATATGTCTACTTCAGCTATGCCAAAAGAACCAATAGGGGAATATTTAAATGCTATAGGTGCTGTAATAAGACAAAGTCAAGACGTAAACTTCCTATCTTCATACCAAGGTAAAAATGGTGATGTTGTTGCTAAGGGTGGAAAGGTAAAAGAAAATAATACTCCTGTTTATATAGTAGTTGGATTAATAGGTGCAGCAATTGTTGGTACTTTCCTTTATCATACAATATCTATAAAAATTGAAGAAAGTAAAATAACTAAAATAGAAGAAAAGATGGCAGACCCAGAATTCCAAAAGCAACTTGCAATAGCACAGGATTTAGCTAATAAAATTTCAAGTGTAACACAATATAATACTCAAGTTGAACAAATAACTAAAGTTGTTAATAGTAGAAAAGTTGTAACACCAGAAATTTTAGATGATGTAAAAGATGCAGTTCCAGGAGGAGTTTTATATACATCTTATAAGATTTCAAATACAGAAATAACAATAAGTGGAGCAGCACCAAGTGTTGAAGTTGTTGCAGAAATGGAACATAATTTTAGAGAACTAGATAGAGTTCAAGATGTTCATATTGGAACAGTAGAAGGAGACGGAGCTGTTACATTTGACATAACTATTAAAATAAAGCAAATAGAGGAGGCTGAATAATATGAAGATGAGTAGCAGAGAAAGAAATTTATTATGCATAGTAGTAAGCGTCGCTCTAGGAGTGCTATATTATAATTTTGTATTTAAAGATAACTCAGCAAAGTTAGAAGAAAAGAAAAATGAAAGAATAGCTGTAGAACAAAAATATAATGATGCTAAAGAAGAAATTAATCAAATAGAAGCTAGAAGAACTAAGCTTGCAGAATTAAAGGCTAAAGGAGAAGAATTAGCAAAGGATTATTACCCAGAAATAATACAAGAAAATCTTATAAAAGAAGTAAAACAACTTATGGATAAAAATGGATTAAAGGGAGATTATTCTTGGGCTGAAAGAGATGCAGGACAATTAGCAAACCTTACTCCTGCTATTTTAGATTTACCAAAGAGTAGTGTTCAAGCTTTAGCAGATATAATAAAATCAGAAATAGGAGAAGAATCTTCTGAAAAAAATACTACACAATCAAATGAAGTAGCTTCTAATAATACAGAAACAAATTCAGAGGAAACTAGTACAGCTACAGCAGAAACAGCTACAGCTTCTACCAATACACAAACTATAGTTAATTCTAATGGAGAGCAAAATGGTCCAACACCAGTAAAAATGGTACTTACTATAAAGCTTAGAGGAAATTATGATTCATTAAGAAACTTTGTACAAGATATAAAAGATTATGGAAGAGTTGTAGCAGCAAGTGCATTATCTACTGATTGGTCTTCAGCAAATGATTTTGAAGGACAAATTGATGTCGAATTTTATGCAATTCCTAAAATTAGTGACAAAGATAATGAATATTTAGAGTGGAAATAAAAGCTATTAAGTGGTAAAATATTATAAAGAAGATAGTAATATGCCATTTTTAATCAACATTTTTGTAGAACAAGGGAATTTAAAGGTGGGTGATAAATGTTATGGGAGAGAAAAAAATCAAAAGAAAAGGGTATACTCTTTTAGAAGTTATATTAAGTGTTGCATTAATAGCATTATTACTAATTCCAATTTCCAATATGATAATGACGGCAATGAAATCAAGTAAAAGAGCAGACATAAGACAAGATGGAGCAGTTGTTGGACAACAAGTACTAGAGGAACTTAAAACATATGATAATTTAGATTTAGCAACAAATACACCTATTAATTTACTAGATGGAGAAACAAGGTTTGATAAAGTGCTTGCAAGTAGTACAGCAACTCAAACAGTATATAGTGGCTCAATGAAAGACGGAAAACAAACTTATGAAGTAAATGTTTTAGTAGAAAAAGATAATAATTTTAATGGATATATGGCAGCAACGACAACAGCATCAAATAAACCAGATACAGATTACAGTTGTATATTAAATTTAAAAACAGATGGAACACAAAATAAGGTATATTTTAATGGAGCAGGTACTGAAGCTAACATACCATATTATGCTGGAAATGAAACAAAACTTTTATTATATGTAAGAAGAACAGGAAGTAATTTAACATTAAAACTTTATGATTATACTAGTGGTAATGCAGTACAAGCAAGTCCTTTATGTCAAGCCACTGTAAATGATTATGATGCAACTAATAATACAACAAAAAATTTAGTTAAAATAGCAATAGATGAAAGTTTTACTGGAAGAAATAATGGCAGAAATCCAGGAGTAATTCCAATAATAGTTGATAGTGATAGCACAGGACTAGTTTTTGATATAGTAAAAGGAAAGAATGCAGAAGGAAAAATTAGTGTTACAAGTTCTTTACCAATTAGTAATATAAGCTTTGATGGAACTTTACAACAATCTTCTAAAGAAACATTTACAGCAAGACAAAATATACAAAAGCAAAGTACGGAAGATATAACAGCTATAGGTGATTTATATAAGATAACTGTAGTTGTAAAAGACAAAGGAGAAGAAATATTTAGAAGTCAAGTAAGTAATAATTTAAATTAATACATTTCAATATTTTAAAATTGGATGGTGATAAAAGTGAAAAGGGGATTAAAGAAAAAAGGTTCTAGTTTAGTAGCTGTTTTGGTAATTTGTTCTATTATATTAGTTACTGCAACTACCATGATAGGAGTGGCAACAACTGATGTAAGAATGAGAATGAATGAAAGCAAAAAGCTACAAAATATGTACAAAGCTGATTCAGGACTAGAAATATTTAATAATATCATATTAAAAGATTCAGAAGCAGCAATTGTGTATGCACAGAATAAGGTTCAAGCAAATAATTTAGTTGGAGGAGCTATAGCAAATACTTCAGATGAAGATGTTTATAATACTCTAAATAAAGATTTTAAAGCATATTTTATTAAAGGTTTAATTTCAGGAGTAACAGTTACAAATGAAGGTACAATAACAGGAAATCAAAGTTTAGATGATCAATACAATAATATAGCAGTGGATTCACGTACTGATGAAACAATAATAATTGATCAATCAACAACAAATCCAGTTTCAACACTTCTTGTAAGTTTAAAAAATTACAGATATATAAAATCACTTGATGCTGTTACTGGTATTACTAATGAATATAAAGATGCTTTTGGAACAGCTGAAAAACCTGTTATAAAGGTATTTGATATTAAGTATAATGATGCAGAAAAGTCAATTAAATTTACAATACGTTCATCATTTAGTTGTGCAGAAACTTCAACTACAAAGCTTGCAAACAAAAAAGTAATTGAAACAAGTTTTAAAATAACAGCACCAGAATATGCAGATATTATAAACAGAACTAATAGTAGTGGAGAGATAGATATAATGGCTCCTTATTCAAATGTACTTACTGTTGATGGAAACTTAGATGTTAAGAATTCATTAACTTTAGGAGGAAATACATGGGTAAAAGGTGATGCTGATACAGCAGCAAGTCAAAACCAATCAATTGTATTTAGTAAATATAATGGTGGTATAAAGCTTGCTAATGGTAAAAATATTACTACAAATCCAGTAGCAACAACTGGAATAACTTATCAAGGAAATATTTATACAGCAGGAACATTTAGCTTAGTTAATGGTTCAACAGCAACATTATCTGGAAATTTATATTCATCAAATACTTATATTGGTCCTTCAAGTACAAATGATTCTAGTTCAAGAGATAATACAATAACTGTAGGAGATATGATAACTTATAATGATTTAGGAATAAATTCATTAGCTTCTACAATAAACATGAATAATTATTATGGTATTAATAGTACAACTACTAATAGTACAAATGGAGGAAAAAATAATGCTTCTAAGAGATCAAGTTGTATAATTATTAATAACTATAATATGGATAGTATATTAAAAATAAATAATGATGCTTATATAGCAGGTGTTGCTTACATTAATACTGGTAATGAAAATAGTGATAATGGAGAATATGAAACAGGTGAATCTATAGCAGTAAGAGGAAATTATAAAGCATATCAAGAAGCTTTAACTCAAATTGGAGAAACTACAATAAATCCAGGATTTAAATATTATGATCCTGTTAGTTTACTTGAAACAATAAATGGCCAAGCTGCAACAGTACAAAATAAAAGAGATTACTTTAATGAATATTATCAACATAATGTTTTTAAAGATGGTAAAGTAACAATTGGTGGAAGAATTTACTCAACAGGTGCTATTGTTACTACAGATAATAAAAATGCAAATGATTTAGATATTCAAGATGTTAATGTAATAAATGCAAGAAGAACATATGCTCAAACTGTATTAAGTATGAACAGTGATTTATCTGAAGCACAATTAGATAATGTGTATAATGATGGAGTTGTTACAAAGACTGTTAAGGGTTCAAATGGAACTGCAGCAGTTGTAAATTTTGATGCTATGGATCCAGGAGTAAGCGTTTCTGTAAGTAACCCAGGTCAAGGATTAGTTAATGCACTTAGTAACTGTGCTTATGTTTTAGGAAATGATGAGAATGAAACAATTGTTATAAGTCCTGGAAGAATTTCTGTAGAAGGACATACAGAACCACCAACAGGAACAGACTGTACACAATGCTTTAATTTTGCACAAGAAGGTGGTGCAGATATAGTTAATGCAGTTAATGCAGTAATTATAACAAAAGGAAATGTAAAAATAGAAGATGGTGTTAACTTTAATGGATGTATTATAGCAGGTGGAAATGTTGAAGTAGTAGAAGGTACTGAAGGCGTAGAGTTAACTTATAATGCATCAGTTGTTGGTCAAATAATAACAGTAAATCATCTTTCTAATTATTTTAATGAAAACATGACTGTAGTAGAAAGATTAACTGTAAATAATGGTGATATAATAAATATAGACCCTACAGAAACTAATTCATACAATGTTGATGGTGTAGTAAATAAAGGACTTTGGAAGTTAATAGAAAACCAATATGATAGATAAAATTTATAATTAAACAAGGATGATTGTTATGAATAAAAATGACAGTTTCTTAAAAAAGAATAAAAAAGCATTTACACTAGTAGAAGTTATTATTGTACTTGCCATAACAGTTATTGTACTTGCAATAATGTATGAATTCCTTACTGAAAGCAAAAAAGCAATGGTTAGTAATGAAGTAAATTCAACATTACAAGGTGAGGCTGATAATATACAAAGCGATTTGGTGAAGTTTGGAACTCAGTCAAAAAAAATATTATCAATAAATGGAGCAACTGTTGATAGTGGTTGGTTATATTCAACTAAATTAGATGGAGATAATCAATATAATGGTGATATAAGTAATATACAATTGGAGTTTTATAGTGTAGATGGAAGTCCAAATGTCTGTGAAATAAGATATGATAATAGTTCTAAAACATTAACACTAGTAGAGCCAACACCAGAAACAGGTACTGCAAGGACTAAGGTTTTATCAACACATGTGGATAAATTTAAAATTAAACCACTAGATGCAGTAAGTAATGCAGGAGGAAATCTTTCAACTACTACAGGAATTCAGTTTGTAATTGAATTGAAAATGAAAAAAGGATATTCAGATGTAAAGTGTCCTGTAAATGTAAATGTAAAGTTTAGAAATAAGGATGTAGTTTAAAATTAAAAATTTTATATTTCTTTAATTAATGTAACAAGAAGCACATCTTATAAAGTATTATAAGATGTGCATTCCCAATTAAGTAATTTAAAGAGGTTTATACTAAAAAGGGGGATGAAAAAAGTGAAATTGAAATTGTTTAGAAAGGAAACTTGGCTTAAAAAGTCAACCTGGATTATAACTGGAGTCTTTTCAGTTGCATTGTTGGGAATTGCTATTCCTACAATAAGTAAGGCAAATAATACTACCCCAGGTAAATTAGATGTATTGGAAATTCAACCAGGAAATAAATATGTGTTATCTAGTAATGATTCAATAGATGTTACTCAAATGGATATGCCTACATTTATAAGTAAAGCTGAAGAATTATCAGGAAAATATGATGTAATTTATATAGGAAGAAATAATAATGGATTATCATCTAAATGGTCAACAAGCCAGAATACACAATATAGAGATTATTCTGCAGGTTTTACTCAAGAATGGTTAAAACCAGACGGAACTGCTGGATTAGAAGGGGATTTTTATAAACGTAATATAAATGAAGAAAAAGATTTTAATGCTTATAAATGGAGTGCACAAACAATATGGTATGGATCATCAGGTGATGTTCCTAATAATAAAGATGGATGGGATTGGCTTGGAAAATTCACTAGTGGAAACTTTAAAACAACTTTTCCAAGTGGAAAAACAGCTACAATGGTTGAATATTATTCAGAAAATGATTTAACTACAAAGAAGCTTAATGAAATAAAGAATTTTATAGCTTCAGGTCAATTAGTGTATGTTGATAATAATGTGTTTAATGATGATCTTAAAAACACAAAGTTATATCAATTAAAAAATACTGGTATAAAAGGAGTTAATGGAAATTTATCATCTGGAACTATTACTAGTGATTATTCTTCAATTTCAGAAGCGAATAAGAGACCAGAGATAACTATGGTTTCAAGTCCTACTGGTGATACAGGAGAAAAAGGAACATTAGCTAACAGAAACTTAGAATTTAAGTATAAAGTTAAAGGTAAAGATGGAATAACTTATGGAACAAATCTTTATTTAGATTATGATGGTAATGGAATTTTTACTGATGATGAGAAAGTTAATGCTACTACAGAAAGTCTAGATTCAACTGGAAATCAAGAAAATTCAACAAAATTTAAATTAGAAACAGGCTTTATTGGGTACTTAGACTGGAAATTAGAAGTGTATAATACAAATAAACCAGATATAAAATCTTATGTTGTAGGTAATGCAAGTTTTAAAAATATTTTAGCAAAAAAAATAGATATAAATGTATTACAATTAATTCCAAGTGAAAACTGTACATTAAATATGGCTACCAATACTAATTTCCAAAAATTAATAAAAGAAAAGGAAGTAGCTTCAGATTATAATATTACTGTTACTTCTATGAAAATATCAGATTTTAACAATAATTGTAATGCAGATGCTAACTATTATAATAATAATATCAAAGGAAAAATAAACATGATAGTAATAGGATTTGCAGATAATTATGGAGCAGGAGAAGCTAATCAATTCTCTGAAAATGCACTAAATGTGTTAGCACAAGCTAATGATAATAAGTTAAGTTTATTATTCACTCATGATACTATGAATCTTGGAATATTAAATAACTCTGAAACAAATGATGGAGTTAAAAATGATTATACAAATAATGCATTCAAATATTTTGGTTCAAAGCGTTTAACACAAAAATTTAGAGATATAATTGGACAATCTAGATATGAAGATCCATTTAATCCAAATTCAGGAATAACTCATGATACTTCTGCAGTTTTAGGAAATAATAAGGCTACATTAGGTTCAACAGCATTTGCAACTGTAAAATTATATCGTGATTATACAACTTCAACTAAGGTACAAGTTATTAATAGATCTCAAATAACACAATATCCATTTGAATTAAGCAATGATGAATTACAAGTAGCAAGTACTCATGCTCAATGGTATCAGTTAAACTTAGAAGAAGAAGATTTAGTACCAGCATATAACTTAAAAGCAGATACTTTAAATGCAGGAGATTCAAGAAACTTCTATTATACTTATTCTAAAGGAAATATAACTTATTCAGGTGCAGGACATAGTAATATTAGTGGAGCTGAAGAATTAAAGTTATTTATAAATACTATGGTAAAAGCTATAAGAGGAGCTAACCAAGCACCAATATTAATGAATAAAAAGGAAGATGGAAATATAATTGGTGATGAAGTTATTAAAATAAATGCAGATAAAGAATTTAAGTTTGTTACTAATGTTTCTGATGACTCAAATCCAGGAGACCCAATAAATGTTACTGTAAAAACTAGTGATGGAGTAGTTCTTCATAATAATGAAACAGTTCCATATCAAAGAGGTGGAATAGATGTTTCTTCAACATTAAGCAAAGAATATTTAGAAAACAATGCTGGTAAGACAATAACAATAACAACAACAGCAACTGATAAATATGGAGAAACAACAACAGCAAGCTTTGATGTAAAGATATTATTAGGTTCTATAACAGTTAATCATGGAGCATATGAATTAGAATATAAAGATGCTAATGGTAACTTATATACATCTCAAAATAGAACAGAAGATTCATTAACTGCTGAAGAAAAACAACCAGCTATAAATGAATGGTTAGGAACAACTTCAATATCTAATTCAAAAATTTCATCTGGAATGAATGTATCATATTATGCAAATGTTCCATTTGTAGCAACAACAACAGCTTATGCTAATACAGTTTTAACTCTTGAAGTTGATGAAAATTTAGGTGTTGATGGAGAAGTAGTAGTTTATAGTAGAACAGGAGATGAACTTAAGAATTTAACAACTATGAGTAAACAAGCAGAAAATACTTATACTGCAGATTTAGGTGAATTAATTAGCCAAAAGACAGATATAGTTGTAAAATATGTAGCTAAGCCATTAATTCAACCAGAAGATACTAGTACTGTTACAGCAAATGGAATACAAAGTTCAACAGGAGAAGCAATAGATTTTACTAATACAATTAAAGTAAATGTTGCAGGTGAAGATAAGGGAACTAAGAGTGCAACAGTTACAGTTGGAAGAGTAGTTTTTGATAGACCATTATTCTAAAAATTTATAAAGAAG
>Ga0352976_1010141_pt1 | contig 14270 bp, 7 predicted proteins | sample Cowrumrumenfluid_FD_205949 | JGI IMG/M metagenome (GOLD analysis project Ga0352976, IMG submission 205949) | Metatranscriptome of Cow rumen microbial communities from the University of Illinois at Urbana-Champaign, USA - Cow X-1 rumen fluid... | ecosystem: Host-associated > Mammals > Digestive...
TATCATACCAAATGTAAGTAGCTTTGAAGTTATTCATTGCCAAAACAGATACGTTGAAACAGTAAAATTCTTAAAATGTTTATATTTGATTACATTTTAAGTAGCAGATTGTAAATAATGATTCAAAATAATAAACCATTAATAAATATTGCTAAAAAAGAGTATAGATATAATTTAATTCAAAATATTATTATAGGAAGTATTATTTTAAGTATTACAATTCTTAATACAATCATTTCATCTATAAGTATATCAATGTATAAATATAGCTTAGGAGAAAAGATGTTTACTTTAATTATAGCAATAAGTATGATAATTATATTTTATGGGTTTATAATACTCAGTTCTATTTTTTACTTAAAACTGAGTTGGAGTAGTGATTTTTGGATAACTTTAAATGAAAGCGGACTTACATATTCAGAAATTAAAAAAATTATAATCTATGAGAATATAATTAATGGACTATTAGGTATTTCATCAGGTATTATAATAGGAATTTTTTTAAGTATTTTTACAGTAAATAAGCTTTTTCAATCCACTTCATTTATAAAAATAAATTGGGTAATAATTTTAATTGTTTCTTGTGTATTAGCAATAATATTAACATTAATTTCTTTATTATTAGCATCATTTTTTCAAGGTATAAAGCTTAAAAATATACTGAATAAATCTAGTATAAATAAAGATTTAGAGTTTAATGGAAAGAAAAGTAGTGGTAGTAAGCTTTATAAAATGGCATGGAGAAATATAAGAAGAGAAAGGGATAAAGTATTTGTTATAGTTGGCTTTATATGTGTAGGTTTAATTATTTTAAATACTATATTTACTATTACATCAAGTAGTAACATTAAGGAAACTGTTGAGGCTGCAATTAATGTAGATTTTTTTCTTACAGGAATTGATACCTCTAAAGATGAATTAAGAGAAAAAGAGCAATATGTACCACAATCAATTATTAATAAAATAGAGAGTGATGAAAATTTCAAAGAGGGTGGAAGATTATATCATAATTTAGATTATTATAATGTAACTCTTAAAACAGATAAGCTTCCTGAGGTATCTGGATTATTAAAATATGAATTTCAAAAAGATAGTAATGATAATTATTTTGTTAATTTATATGGAGCAGATGATTTTGTTATGTCTAAATTAGAAATAATTGATGGAACTTTAGATTATAACAAATTAAAAAGTGGAAAATATATTATTTATGGAGTAGAAAGAGATAAAAATGGAACAGAATATGCAGGAGAAATAAGTAAGGAATGGGATTATTATAATGTAGGAGATAAAATAACTTTATGTTATGAAAAAAGTTCTAAGGAGTATGAAATATTAGCAAAGTGTGTTGTTAATCATTCAACCTCAGAGCAATTAAATCCCTATTATGTGGGAACAGAGGTTACATTTTACTTACCATCTTTAGAATATCTTTCTTATGTTAATGATAATGTGATGAGATATTTATTTAATTCAAATAATATTAATAAAGTGGAAAAAAATCTTAAAGAGTATATAGCTAATAGTGATGTTTTATATGAGTCTAAACTTACATGGAAAAATAAATATAGGAATGAAGAAAAAATTATAAATTTAGTAGGAATAATATTTTGTATTATTATTGGAGGAATAGGAATATTTAATTATTTAAATACTATTATTACATCTATGCTTTCAAGAAAAAAAGAATTTGCGTTGTTAGAATGTATAGGAATGACAAAAGCTCAAGTAAAAAGAATGGTTTTGTATGAAGGAATATATTATTTTTTAATTATAATTTTTATATCACTTATATGTAGTAGTTTAATATCAGTTATGTTTAGTCCTTTATTAACAGGATTTACATGGGATTATAAATTTACTCTTAAGCCAATATATATATGTATTCCAGTTATATTTTTAATTTCGATATTATGTCCTTATTATGTATATAAATCAATGAGTAAAACTAATTTGGTAGAAAGGATTAATAAATCATATTAATTATTCAAAAGAACAACTTTATTATAATCTTTGACATTTTAATAAAAAATAAGTATGCTTTATTATGAAAGATAAATATCGAATGTAAGTTTGGAGGAAAAATATGACAACAGAAAATAAAGTGTCTTATGATGTTACAGATTTAACCTCATTAGAAAAATTAGAACCAGTAAGAGTAAGACCTGGTATGTATATAGGGTCAACAGGAAGCAAAGGGCTTCATCATTGTATATGGGAAATATTAGATAATTCTATTGATGAAATAACTAATGGATATGGAGATAAAGCAACAATAATTATAAATAGAGATAAAAGTATAACTATAATAGATAATGGAAGAGGAATACCAACAGGTATTCACCCAGTAAAGAAAAAAAGTGGAGTTGAAATGGTATTTACAGAACTTCATACTGGAGGAAAGTTTAATAATAAAAATTACAAAACCTCTGGAGGACTTCATGGAGTTGGAGCTGCTGTTGTAAATGCACTTTCAAAGTGGCTTGAAGTTGAGGTTCATCAAAATGGTAATATTTATAAGCAAAGATTTGAATATGCTTATGATAAAGAATTAAAAAAGGATATGCCAGGAACTCCTGTAACAAAGCTTGAGATAGTAGGAAAAACAAATGAAACTGGAACAAAAGTTACTTTTATGCCAGACAAAGATGTCTTTTCAACTATAGATTTTAAATTTGATGTTATAGATGAAAGACTTCAAGAATTAGCATTCCAAAATAAAGGTATAAGACTTGAGCTTATAGATGAAAGAAAAGAAGAAACTGTTAAGAAAGAATATTATTCTGAAAGAGGACTTTTAGATTTTATAGATTATCTTAATGAAAGTAAAACAGTAATTCATCCAAATCCAATTTTATTTGAAGGAGAAAGGGAAGTTAATGGTCTTCAAATGTATGGAGAGGTATGCATGCAATTTACAGATTCAACAACAGATTATATAGTAAGCTATGTTAATAACATTCCAACAACAGAAGCTGGAACACATGAGACTGGCTTTAAAACAGGAATGACAAGAGCCTTTAAGGAATGGACTAGAAAGCTTGGACTTATAAAGGAAAAGGATAAGGAATTTGAAGGTGATGACTTAAGAGAAGGAATGACTGCAATAGTAAGAATAAAAATTACTAATCCTGTATTTGAAGGTCAAACAAAGACTAAGCTTGGAAATAATGAAGCTTATACAATGATGAATGATTTAGCTTATACTAAGCTTAGTGAATGGATAGAGGATAATAAAGAGCTTGCTACTAACATAATAAATAATGCTCTTCAAGCAGCCCAAAGAAGAGAAAAAATTAAAAAAATAAATGAAGCTGAGAAAAAGAAAGTAGGAAAAGGAACAGCACCTTTAGCTGGAAAAGTTGCTGTATGTACCATGAAAGATAATAGTGTTAATGAATTTATAGTAGTTGAAGGAGATTCTGCTGGGGGGTCTGCAAAGCAAGCAAGAGATAGAAGATTCCAAACTATTATGCCATCTAAGGGTAAGATAATGAATACTGAAAAGCAAAAGCTTGAAAATGTACTTGCATCAGAGGAGTTAAAATTGTTTAATGCAGCTATTGGCACAGGAACATTAGATAATTATAAAGAAGAAAATTTAAAATACAACAAGATTATTATTATGAGTGATGCTGATGTCGATGGATTCCACATTAGAACACTATGGATGACTTATATTTATAGATATATGAGGCCTCTTATTACTAATGGACATTTATATTTAGCACAACCTCCTTTATATAAGGTTTATAAGAAAACAAAAAGTGGAGATGTTTATAAGTATGCCTATTCTGATGAAGAATTAGAAAAGGTAAAAAAAGAGGTTGGAAAAGGTGCACTTATACAAAGATATAAAGGTCTTGGAGAAATGAATCCAGAACAGCTTTGGGATACTACATTAAATCCAGAAACAAGAACTCTTTTTAGAGTTACAATAGAAGATGCAGCAAAGGCAGAAAGAATGGTATCACTTCTTATGGGAGATGTAGTTGAGCCAAGAAAAAATTATATGTATAAGTATGCAGAGTTTTAATTAGGAGGAAAAGTTATGGCAAAGAAGATGAATGCAATACCAAAGGATAACAACATAATAGATGTAACTTTAGAAGAGGCAATGCCAGAAAATTATCTTCCTTATGCAGTTGAAGTTGCAAAAGAAAGAGCTCTTCCAGATGTAAGAGATGGTTTAAAGCCTGTTCATAGAAGAATTTTATATGGTGCATATCAATTAAAAGCCTTTCCAGATAGACCATATTATAAATCAGCAAGAATTGTTGGAGATATTTTAGGAAAGTACCATCCACATGGAGATACCTCCGTTTATGATGCTCTTACTATACTAGCTCAAGATTTCTCTACAAAAGAACCATTAATAGATGGTCATGGAAATTTTGGTTCAATAGATGGTGATAGTGCAGCTGCAATGAGATATACAGAAGCAAGACTTACAAATATTGCAATGGAAATGCTTAGAGATATTGATAAAGACACTGTTGATATGGTGCCAAACTATTCAGATAGTGAAATGGAACCAAAGGTTTTACCAAGCAGATATCCTAATCTTTTAGTAAATGGAACTTTTGGAATAGCTGTAGGTTTAGCTACAAATATTCCACCTCATAATTTAGGAGAAGTAACAGATGGTGTTTTAGCATACATAGATAATCCAGAAATTACAACAAAAGAATTACTTCAATATATAAAAGGACCAGACCTTCCAACAGGAGGAATTTTAATAGGAAAAGATTCATTATTATCTGCTTATGAAACTGGAGAAGGAAAGGTTATATATAGAGCAAAGGCAGAAATAGAAACCTTAGAAAATGGAAGATTAGGAATAGTTATTACAGAGTTTCCTTTTAGAAGAAATAAAGCGAAGCTTCTTCAAACAATATCTGAAATGACAGGGGACAAAAGGCATGCAAAGGCTTTAGAAGCAATTACAGATATAAGAGATGAATCTGATAGAACAGGAATAAGGGCAGTAATAGAATTTAAGAAATCCACAGACAAAGAAGGGGCAGATAAGGTTCTTAAATATCTATACAAAAAAACAGACCTTCAATGTAACATAAGCTTTAATATGGTAGCTTTAGCTAATGGAAAACCAGAAACTATGGGCTTAAAAACTATAATAAAGCATTATGTAAATCATCAAAAGGATATAGTTACAAGAAGAACAGTTAAAGAACTTGAACTTGCAGAAAAAAGATTTCATATAGTTGAAGGTTTTATAAAAGCTATAAATATTTTAGATGAAGTAATAAATACAATAAGAAATTCAAAATCTAAAAAAGATGCTGGAATAAACTTAATAAAAAACTTTGACTTTACAGAGCTACAAGCAAATGCTATTTTAGAGCTGATGTTATATAGACTTACAGGTCTTGAAATAAATGTCTTCCAAAAGGAGTATAAGGAATTAGAAAGAAAGATAAAAAAATATAAAAAAATACTCTCAGACGAAAAAGAGCTTTTAAAGGTTGTAAAAACTGAGTTAAAAGAAATAACTGATAAATATAGAACTCCAAGAAAAACAGCAATAATAGAAGATGAAAGTGAGGCAAAAATTCACTTAGATGAGCTTATTGTTGTTGAAGATGTTATGATAACTCTTTCTAAAGATGGATTTATAAAAAGAATACCTTACAAAAATTATGCTAGGTCTAATTTTAATGCTGATGAAATTGAATATAGAGAAGGAGACGAACTTAAGTATTTAATTAAGTCAAACACAAAAGAAAGTTTTCTTATATTTACAAATAAGGGAAATATGTATCAAATAAAAGGCATTAATATTCCAGAATATAAGTGGAAAGAAAAAGGAGAAAGAATTGACATAATAATAAAATCCATTAATTTAGATGAAGAAAAAATAGTTGGAGTTATATCTGTTGATGAATTTTCAAAAGATAAGTATATTCAAATAATAACTGATAGAGGAACAATTAAAAAATCTTCTTTAGACAAATTTATAACTAATTACTCAAAGCTTCAAGCAACTAAATTAAGAGCAAACGAAGAAGTTGTAATGGTAGAAATGCAAAATAATGAAAATAAGTTCTTAAGGGTAAAAACAGAATTAGGACTAGACTTTACTGTTGAAATTCCAACTGCTCTTGAAGATACTCCTAGAAATTTATTAGGCTATGAATTATTTAACCTTTCTTCAAAAGATAAGGTAGTAAGTATAGAATACACAGAAGATTTTAAAGTAAATGAATTTGGAGTAGGAATAACTTCAAAAGGAATGTTAAAATATTTTTCAAAAGTAAGTAAAAGTGATAAGCTAAAAATAAATACAAATTCTAAAGCTGAGTTATTGATGTTTACAAATAAGGGGAATATAATAAAAATAGCATCTTTTATCATTGAAGAAGCTATAAAAAAAGAATTCCCAATAACTAATTTAGCAGATAATCTTGTTAAGGGAGAAAAAGTTATTGGTTTATATTCAATAGAAGAATTTGATGAAAGATATGCAGTATATACCTTCACTAAAAAAGGAATAGTAAGAAAATCTAATCTAAAGGAATTTGAAGGAAAATATATAATGCAACAAGCGTATAAGTTTAAAACTGAAGATGATGAGATAATAAACATTGATATTGCAGGGGAAAATGTAGGACAGTTAATAATGATAACTAAAAAAGGAATGGCAATAAGATTCCTTGTATCAAGTGTAAGTTCTATGGGTAGAATATCTTCAGGAGTAACTGGAATAAGCCTTAAAGAAGATGATGAGGTTATATTTGGAAAATGTGTTATGAGCATAGGATATGAAGATGAAATTCACAATATAATTCAGCTTACCTCTAAAAACAAAGAAGTTAAAAATATATTGTTAGATGATATAAAGCTTCAAAATAGAGCAGGAAGAGGAAGTTGTGTAATGATTGTGGTACTTGATGATGAAATAAAGAATGTAACATTTTAAAAAAAGGAGGAATTTTTAATGAAAAAGGTAGCAGTTTTTTTGGCAGAAGGCTTTGAAGAAATTGAAGCATTAACAGTTGTAGATATAATGAGAAGAGCAAATGTTTATTGTGATATGGTAGCTACAAAAGAATTAGAGGTTAAGGGTGCTCATAATATTTTTGTTAAAGCAGATAGAGAATTTGGTGAAGATTTAAAAGACTATGATTTAATAGTATTTCCAGGAGGATTACCTGGTGCTACAAACTTAAGAGATGATAAGAGAATTACAGATTTAGCTAAGTATTTTTATGAAAATAATAAGCTTGTAGCAGCAATATGTGCAGCACCTATAGTTCTTGCAAAGGCAGATATAATAACAGGAAAAAATATAACTTCTTATCCAGGCTTTGAAGAAGAACTTAAAGGATGCAATTATACAGAAAATAAAGTTGAAGTTGATGGAAATATCATAACAAGCAGAGGTCCAGCTACAGCAATGGAATTTGCATATAAGCTTTTAGAAGTTTTAGGTGAAGAAAGCTATAAAACAATAAGTGCAGGTATGTTATATAAATAAATCATAAATATGGTGTAATGTTATTTCATACAGACAAATAGCATTACACATTTTTTTGTTTTTAATTTATAAGAAAGGGAAAAATTATATTTTTTATGAAGGGTGGAGGAGTTTTTGAAAGAAAAATGGGTAGCAATTAACAGAAAGCAAGAGTTTGAAAAGCTTAGCAAAGAAACTAATTTACATCCTTTAATGGTTAGATTACTTGCAAATAGGGATATAAAAACGGGAAAAGAAGCCGCTCTTTTTCTAAATGGCACAATAAATGATTTACACGATGGAAGTCTTATGAAGGATATGAAAAAAGGTGTTTCTATCATAAAAAATGCAATATTAGATAAAAAGAAGATAGCAATATATGGAGACTATGATTGTGATGGAGTGTGTAGTACAACTATATTATATAAAGTTCTTCAAGCTTTAGGAGCAAATTTTAAGTATCATATTCCAAATCGTGAAGATGAGGGCTATGGAATGAATAGTAATAGAATAAGAAAGCTCAAGGAAGAAGGAGTAGAAGTTATATTAACCTGTGATAATGGAATATCAGCCATGGAGGAAGTAAAATTAGCAAAAGAACTTGGAATGACTGTAGTAATAACAGACCACCACGATATACCTTATGTTGAAGAAGGTGGAAAGAGGAAAAATGTTATTCCAGAAGGGGATGCAGTTATAAATCCAAAACAAGATGATAGTTATCCTTTTAAAGAATTATGTGGTGCTGGAATTGCATTGAAGTTTTCAGAACAATTAGTAAAAGCTATGGGAAAAAATTTTGATGAATTTAAATATTTATATCAATTTGTAGCCATGGCGACAGTATGTGATGTTGTAGAACTTTTAGATGAAAATAGAATCATAGTAAAAGAAGGATTAAAAATAATAAACAATAATCCTAATAAAGGATTAAATGAACTTATAAAGGTATCAAAATTAGAAGGCAAGACAATAGGTGAATATCATTTTGGTTTTGTATTAGGTCCTTGTGTAAATGCAACAGGAAGGCTTGAAACAGCAGATTTATCTGTTGAATTATTAATAACAGAAGATGATGATAGAGCAAGAAAATTAGCACAAAAGCTTCATGAGTTAAATTCTAAAAGACAAGATATGACAGAAGAGAGTGTAGAAAGAGTTTTAGAAAAAATAAAAAATGAGAAAAATAAAGATGATAAAGTTATATTTGTTTATGATGAAGAAATTCATGAAAGTATAGCAGGAATAGTAGCAGGAAGGGTTAGAGAGTATTATAATCTTCCAACCATAATAATGACTAAAGGAAAAGATATGCCAAAAGGTTCAGGAAGAAGTATTGAAGGATACAATATGTTTGAAGAGCTTAGTAAGTGTAAAGAATATATAGATAAATTTGGAGGACATCCAATGGCAGCTGGTTTATCTGTTAAAAAAGAAAATTTACCTCTTTTGAAACAAGCACTTTTATCAAAATGTGAATTAACAGATGAAGATATTATTCCAGTAATAAAAATAGATTCTCCAATTGCAATAGAAAAAATAGATGAATCTTTAGTTTGTGATATAGAATCTTTAAGACCTTTTGGAAAAGGAAATAACGGTCCACTTTTAGGAGCAAAAAATCTTGAAGTAACAAGAGTTTTCTTTATGGGCAAGGAAGGAAGATTTATGAAGTTTAGATTTAAAAATTCTCTTACAGGAGGATATATAGATGGAATAAATTTTGATAAATATGAACCTTTCAAAGAAGAATTTATAGATAAGTATGGAGAAAATAGATTTTTGAAATTACAAGACGATGGATATGGAGGCTTTAATATGGATATAATATATTATCCAGGTATAAACGAATTTAATGGAAAAAGAACAATTCAATTAAACATAAAAGCTTTCAGATTATAATTTTTAAGGAGTGAATAAAAATTGAAGAAATATAAAATTATAATGACAGGGGGAGGGACAGCAGGTCATGTAAATCCTAATCTTGCTTTGATTCCAAGCCTTGAGAAAAATAATTTTGAAGTTAAATATATAGGAAGTAAAGATGGAATAGAAAAAGAAATAGTAAAAGATGCAAACATACCTTATTATGGAATATCAAGTGGAAAATTAAGAAGATATTTTGACCTAAAAAACTTTTCAGACCCATTTAAGGTTGTAAAAGGAGTTTTTGAAGCATCAAAAATAATGAAAAAAGAAAAGCCAGATGTAGTATTTTCAAAAGGTGGGTTTGTGTCTGTTCCAGTTGTAGTAGCAGCTTCTTTAAGAAAAATTCCAGTAGTTGCTCATGAATCAGATATAACACCAGGTCTTGCTAACAAGCTTTCAGCTCCTTTTTGTGATAAGTTATGTGTAACATTTAGAGAAAGCTTAAAATATATAAAAGGAGATAAAGGAGTATTAACAGGAAGTCCTATAAGAGAAGAAATATTAAAAGGCTCTAAAGTTAAGGGATTAAAGTTTTGTGGATTTTATGGAGATAAAGAAATTCTTTTTATAATGGGTGGAAGTCTTGGCTCAAAGATTGTAAATTCAGTTATAAGAGATAATTTAGATGAATTACTAAAAAGGTTTGATATTATCCATATCTGTGGAAAAAATAATATAGATGATAATTTAAAAAATAAAAAAGGATATAAACAATTTGAATATGTAAAAGAAGAGCTTCCGGATTTAATGACTGCAGCAGATTATATAATTTCAAGAGCTGGAGCAAATTCAATTTTTGAATTTTTAGTTCTTAATAAACCTACATTACTTATTCCATTATCAAAAAAGGCAAGTAGAGGAGACCAAATTTTAAATGCAAATTCGTTTGCAAAAGAAGGATATTCTTTGGTTATAGAAGAGGAAGATATAACAAATGAAACTTTTTTAAATAAAGTAAATGAACTTGTTGAAAAAAAGAAAGTGTTAATTCAAAATATGAAAAAAGGAAAAAGTAAAATGGGAAATGATGCTGTCTTAGAAGTAATAATGTCTGAAATTAAAAATAAATAGCATAATTAGTATAGAGTTTTAGAATGAAATTTTTAAGTTAATAATGTAAAAAACTTAAAAAAAAGTGACAATAAACTTGAAAAAAAAATATACTGTTATATAATTATAAGTGAAATTGGTTTTAGTAGAAGTAAAGAATGTTAACAAATTAACAATATACCTTAAAATGACATTTAAGGATAGAGTATTTTTGCGTTAAATTCAGTCTTTAAAAGAATCATTTTATAAACAAGCTTATTCTTAAATTTTTTATATAAGAGAGGAGTCTTACAAGATGAGAAAAATGAAAACTATGGACGGTAATACTGCAGCAGCTCATATTTCATATGCTTTCACAGAAGTTGCAGCTATTTACCCAATAACTCCATCATCTCCTATGGCAGAACATGTTGATGAATGGGTAGCACAAGGAAGAAAGAACTTATTTGGACAACCTGTTAAAGTAATGGAAATGCAATCAGAAGCAGGTGCTGCTGGTGCAGTTCATGGATCACTTCAAGCAGGTGCATTAACTACAACTTATACAGCTTCACAAGGCTTATTATTAATGATACCTAACATGTATAAGATTGCTGGTGAAATGCTTCCAGGAGTATTCCATGTATCAGCTAGAGCATTAGCTACTTCAGCTCTTAACATATTTGGAGACCACCAAGACGTTATGGCAGCAAGACAAACTGGTTTTGCAATGCTTGCAGAAGGTTCAGTTCAAGAAGTTATGGATTTATCAGCTGTAGCTCACTTAGCAGCTATAAAGGGAAGAATTCCATTCTTAAACTTCTTCGATGGATTCAGAACATCTCATGAAATTCAAAAGATTGAAGTTCTTGAATATGATGAATTAGGAAAATTAGTTGACTGGGATGCAGTTAAGGCTTTCAAGAACAGAGCATTAAACCCAAATCATCCAGTAACAAGAGGTACTGCTCAAAATGCTGATATCTACTTCCAAGAAAGAGAAGTTGTTAATAAGTATTATGAAGCTGTTCCAGATATCGTTGAAGGATACATGGCAGAAATAACAAAACTTACAGGAAGAGAATATCACTGCTTCGATTACTATGGAGCACCAGATGCTGATAGAGTTATCGTTGCTATGGGTTCTGCTACAGATGTATGTGAAGAAACAGTAGATTACTTAAATGCTAACGGACAAAAAGTTGGTGTTGTTAAAGTAAGATTATACAGACCATTCTCAGTAGAAAAATTAATAGCAGCAATTCCTTCAACAGTTAAAGCAATTGCTGTTTTAGATAGAACTAAGGAACCAGGTTCTGCTGGAGAACCATTATACTTAGATGTTAAGAATGCATTCTATGGTAAAGAAAATGCTCCAGTTATCGTTGGTGGTAGATATGGATTAGGTTCTAAAGACCCATACCCAGCTCATATTGCTGCAGTTTATGCAAACTTAGCAAAGGCTGAACCAATCGATGGATTCACAATAGGAATTAAAGATGATGTTACAAACAAGTCATTAGAAGTAACAGAAGATATAGATGCTACACCAGAAGGAACTACAGCTTGTAAGTTCTGGGGATTAGGATCAGATGGTACTGTTGGTGCTAACAAGAGTGCTATAAAGATTATCGGAGACCACACAGACATGTATGCTCAAGGATATTTCTTCTATGATTCTAAGAAATCAGGAGGTATAACAGTATCTCACTTAAGATTTGGTAAGAAGGCTATTAAGTCTCCATACTTAATAAACAAAGCAGACTTCGTATCTTGTTCTAACCAATCATATGTACATAAGTACAATGTACTTGATGGATTAAAACCAGGAAGCACTTTCTTATTAAATACAATTTGGAACATGGACGACTTAGAAAAGAACTTACCAGCTTCTTATAAGAGATTCATGGCAAACAACAACATTCAATTCTATACATTAAATGCTGTTGCTATAGCTCAAGAAATTGGTCTTGGTGGAAGAATAAACATGATAATGCAATCTGCATTCTTCAAACTAGCTAACATAATTCCAGTTGAAGATGCAATAGCTTACTTAAAGGAAGCAGTTGTAACTTCTTATGGTAAGAAGGGACAAAAAGTTGTTGACATGAACAACGCTGCTATAGATAAGGGTGTTGAAGCTTTAGTTAAGATTGAAATTCCAGAATCTTGGAAGGACGCTGTTGATGAAGAAGTTGCTCCAATAAAGAACGCTTCAGATTTCGTTAAGAATATAGTTATTCCAATGAACAGACAAGAAGGAGATTCTCTTCCAGTATCTACATTCATAGGAATGGAAGATGGTACTTTTGAAGCAGGTACTGCAGCATTTGAAAAGAGAGGAATTGCTGTAAATGTTCCAGAATGGTTATCAGATAAGTGTATCCAATGTAACCAATGTTCATTCGTATGTCCACATGCTGTAATTAGACCATTCTTATTAACAGAAGCAGAAAAAGCAGCTGCTCCAGCATCTGTAAAAGTAGTTGATGCTAAGGGATTAAAAGAACCATTCTTCTTCTCTATGGGAATCAGTGCAGTAGACTGTTCTGGATGTGGAAACTGTGCTCAAGTTTGTCCAGTTAACGCTTTAGAAATGAAGCCAGCAGCAACTCAAGCAGCTCAAGACGAAGCTTGGGATTACTTAAGAAACGATGTTGCAGATAAGAAGAACCCAATGAGCAAGACTACAGTAAAGGGAAGCCAATTCGAACAACCATTACTTGAATTCTCAGGTGCTTGTGCTGGTTGTGGAGAAACTCCATATGCTAAGTTAATAACTCAATTATTTGGTGACAGAATGATGATAGCTAATGCTACAGGATGTTCATCAATTTGGGGAGGATCTGCTCCTTCAACTCCATACACTAAGAACAAGAAGGGTCAAGGACCAGCTTGGGCTAACTCATTATTCGAAGATAATGCAGAATTTGGTTTAGGTATGTTCTTAGGAGTTAAGGCTCAAAGAGAAACTTTAGCTGAAGACTTAAAGGCAATTTTAGGAAACTTAGAAGGAGAAGCTAAAGAAGCTGCTGAAGATTGGATAGCTAACCTTTATAATGGAGAAGGAACAAGAGATAGAGCAGAAAGATTAGAAAATGCATTAAAGGCAGTTAACTGTGACTGTGTTGCATCAATACTAGAAAGAAAAGATTTATTTGTTAAGCCATCTCAATGGATATTCGGAGGAGACGGTTGGGCTTACGATATCGGATACGGTGGAGTTGACCACGTATTAGCATCTGGAGAAGATGTAAATGTATTTGTATTCGATACAGAAGTTTACTCAAATACTGGTGGACAATCTTCAAAGGCTACTCCAGCTGCTGCAATAGCTAAGTTTGCTGCAAGTGGTAAGAGAACTAAGAAGAAAGACCTTGGAATGATGGCTATGAGCTATGGTTATGTATATGTTGCTCAAGTTAACATGGGTGCAGACAGAAACCAAGTTCTTAAGGCAATAGCAGAAGCTGAAAGCTACCAAGGACCATCATTAATCATAGGTTATGCTCCATGTATAAACCATGGTATCAGAATTGGTATGGGTAACAGCCAAGAAGAAGCTAAGAGAGCAGCAGCATGTGGATACTGGTCAATGTACAGATACAACCCAACATTAGTTGGAACTGACAAGAACCCATTCGTATTAGATTCTAAGGAACCAACAGAAGACTTTAAGGAATTCTTAATGGGTGAAGTTAGATATGCTTCATTAGCTAAGGCATTCCCAGAAGCAGCTGAAGCATTATTTGAAAAGACTCACAAAGATGCTATGGATAGACTTGCTGGTTACAAGAAGTTAGCTGGAAAGTAATATTTATTTAATAAAGTTTAG
>Ga0352976_1022108_pt1 | contig 14158 bp, 10 predicted proteins | sample Cowrumrumenfluid_FD_205949 | JGI IMG/M metagenome (GOLD analysis project Ga0352976, IMG submission 205949) | Metatranscriptome of Cow rumen microbial communities from the University of Illinois at Urbana-Champaign, USA - Cow X-1 rumen fluid... | ecosystem: Host-associated > Mammals > Digestive...
CATCAGTCAATGTATCTTGTTTTTTTACAAAAAAATAAGACAAAGACGTTTGAGGTATTCTTTTATTTTGAGTTTCACATCAAAATATCCGGGAAATACCGATCAGATCATATAAGTAGTATTGCACAGCAAGCTTTCATGAAGATCGTTTACAGCAATTACATTGTACTCAATAATTCTGAGAGCAATTCGCCAGGAATAACGTCCGGCAGTGCAAGATCTGATCAGTGTTTTCTGAGGTACAAGGGCAAAAAGAGCTTTGAAAGATAATATCGGCACAAAAAATACATACCAAAAGTATGTATGCGGATTTTTTGCGCTTTTATATCAAAAAAATATCTGAATAAGCTGAAAAATTGCCCGTCAGAGAATTGGGGGTTATTTTACAAATGGATTCATTTACCGAAACATGGTCACTTGTATGCGATTACTGCAAAAACAAAATAACAAAAGTGGCATTTCAAACATGGATAAGCAGAATTGAACCCAAAGAAATTGATTTTGACATTATTCAGATAACACTGCTTGTTCCAAACGAGTTTCACAGACAAACTGTAACACGCTGTTACATTTCATTGCTCGAAGAGGCTTTTATGGAATTGTTCGGTCAGCATTTCACAATAAAACTGATCGTACCGGAAGAAATAGAAAAAGCACCCGATCAGGCAAACAATCAGAATTCAAGCTCCGATGACGACGCTCCGCTAACATTTGACAACTACATAGTAGGTCCGTCAAATAAATTTGCGCATGCAGCATCACTTGCCGTGGCTCAGAATCCCGGTGGGGCATATAATCCGCTGTTTATATACGGTAACTCGGGACTCGGAAAAACGCACCTTCTTCATGCTATCAAAAACGAAGTACTTGCAAACAAAGCAGATATGAAGATCGTCTATGTTAAAGGCGACGATTTTACAAACGAAATAGTTGAATCGCTGAGAAGAGTAACACAGTCGGAATTCAGACAAAAATACAGAAACGCAGACGTACTGCTTGTTGACGACGTTCAGTTTATCGGCGGCAAGGAATCAACGCAGGAGGAATTCTTCCATACATTCAACGCTCTTTACGAAGCTAACAAGCAGATAGTATTAACTTCAGACCGTACACCGAAAGAGATCAAAACGCTTGAAGAACGTTTACGTACCCGCTTTGAGTGGGGACTTATCGCAGATATTCAGCCGCCGGATATCGAAACAAGAATAGCAATACTAAAAAGCAAAGCAGAATCACTTGATTTTGTTATTCCCGATGACATCTGTGAATACATAGCAACAAAACTAAAAACAAACGTACGTCAGCTTGAAGGCGTTGTAAAAAAGATAAAAGCAAAAAGCTTTTTGACAGGCGACAAACCCTCTATAGCAATTGCCCAGGAGGTAATATCTGATGTTCAGACAAATGATATACCTATACCCGTAACTGTAGAAAAAATCATTGAAGAAGTTGCAAGAACCTTCGGAGTAACTGCTGAAGACATACGCTCTGTAAAAAACAGACGGGCACCTCTCAGCAATGCACGTCAGGTTGCAATTTATGTTGTACGTCAGGTAACAGGTCTTTCAATGACAGATATAGGCACCGAGTTCGGAGGCAGACACTACTCTACAATTGTTTATACAATGCAGGAAATGGAAAGAAAAATAGAAAAGGACTCAAAAACAAAAGCTATCGTAGAGGATATAATCAAAAATATTCAGGATATGCAGCAGTAATTTCGCTGTTATTTTAGTTCATATATTGTTCATAAAGCGTTCGATTACTGATTGTAATACAGCCTGAGGTTTTCCACATTTCCTCAACATTCAACATACAGCTGTAAACATATTCCACATACAGCTAATAAGACGTGTGGAATATGTCAGTAACTTCCAAAAAACTTTATGATAAAATTTTCCCGAAAAATCCACGACTTTATAGTATTTCCAACATTTCCTCTTTGCCTACTACTACTACTAGAATATAAATATATTAACTACTTACTTTTTTTGTATTTTAAAAATAATGAGCTTGCAAAGCGCTGTTCGAATTATTTGATTTAGCTTAGCCGCAAGCTCTATAAAGGAGTTATAAAATGAAAGCAACTTTTTTAACAAGCGAACTTGTTCAGGCTGTAACAAATGTTCAGCGTGCAGTAAGCACCAAAAGCACCATACCGGCACTTAAAGGAATATTGATAAAAACTGGAGAAAACTGTGCAGTACTATGCGGATATGACCTCAGTTTCGGAATACGCACTCAGATAAGCGCCGAAATTGTAGAGGAAGGCGAGATAGTATTAAGTGCAAAGCTGTTTGGTGAAATAGTAAGATGTATGCCGGAACAATATATCACCATTGAAACAGATGAAAAGCTTATCACATATATTCATTCCGGTGTTGCAGATTATCAGATCATGGGAATATCATCAAACGAATATCCTGAGTTTCCGTCATTTGATGAACTTGAAAGTTTCAGCATAAAAGGCGAGCTGCTGAAAAATATGCTTAAACAGACAAATTATGCGATCTCAGAAGATATTTCAAAGCCAGTATATACTGGTTCTTTGTTTGATTTGAAAGACGGTTTTCTTACTGTTGTTGCAATAGATGGATGTCGTATGGCTCTCAGAAAAGAAAAGGTAGAAGACGATCTCAATTTTAGTTTTGTAGTACCGGGAAAAACGCTTTTAGAGGTTTTGAAAATAAATTGTTCTGATGATAGTGTTATCCATGTTATAGTGGGTAAAAAGCATGTATTGTTCAAAATAGATGAATACTCTATCATTTCAAGATTAATTGAAGGACAGTTTTTAAATTATAACAGTACTATTCCGGCAGGTTTTCGTACTCGCTTGAAGGTGAACACAAGACTTATCAGTGCTGCAGTTGAAAGAATGTCACTATTGACAAACGAAAAGCTGCAAAGCCCTGTTCGTTTTATAGTTGCAGATGAGGGTATAAAGCTGATTTGTACAACATCTGTCGGAAAAGCTAATGATTCGATCGCAGTTGACTTTGAAGGTGATGATGTTGAGATCGGCTTTAATAATAAGTATTTATTGGATGCTATCAAATCTGCAGAAACCGATGAATTGCTGTTTGAGCTTAACGGCTCGAATAAACCGTTGAAAATATTACCTACCGAAGGCGACAGCTTTTTATGTTTGATATTACCGATGAAATTATCGTGATCCGGAGTTTTGTTTATGAGAAAAGAAAATATTTATATAGATACTGAGTATATAAAGCTTGATAATTTATTGAAGCTTAGCGGTTTTGGAACTGGCGGTCAGGCAAAGCAGCTTATACAAAACGGCGGTGTGAAAGTCAACGGTGAGGTTTGTACAATGCGAGGTAAAAAATTGCGTATAGGCGATCGTGCCGAATGCAACGGAATAACGCTTGAGGTGTGCGGAAAATGATGATCCAGAGTCTTCAATTTGAAGATTATCGCAATCTAAGTAATTTATTGCTGATCCCGAATGAAGGCGTTAACGTTATATATGGACAAAACGCACAGGGTAAAACAAATATTCTAGAGGGTATATGGCTTTTAAGCGGAAATAAAAGCTTCAGAGGCGCTAAAGACAAAGAAACAGTACAACTGGGAAAAAGCAAAGCTTTGATAAAGGCAGGCTTTTTTTCTGAAAACAGAGAGCAGGAGCTGGAGCTTTGTATCAATAACGGCAAGCGTGAAGTGAATCTCAACGGGGTAAAAAAAACTCTTGCCTCTGATATTGCAGGTAAGCTGTGCATGGTTGTGTTCTCTCCCGAGCATTTGTCACTTGTAAAAAGCGGACCGGCGGAAAGACGCACTTTTATAGATTCCGCATTGTGTCAGATAAGACCGAAATTTTATGAAACTCTTAAAAATTACGGTCAGACTTTATCTCAAAGGAACGCATTGTTAAAGGATATTCCCGAACATCCCGAACTGCTCGATACACTCGATGCATGGAACTGGCAGTTGGCTATGTATGGAGTGAGCGTTATAAGAATGAGGATGAATTATGTAGAACAGCTTTGCAAAACTGCTGCTGCATATCATTTTGGTATATCAGAAAACAAAGAGAAGCTTGAACTTGAATATAAATGTACTTTTGATGTTGATGCTTATAAAGATACCGAGGCACTTCACAAAGCTTTTCTTGAAGCTTTGGATAACAGCCAAAGTGAAGACATTTCAAGAGGATTTACAACTATCGGTCCTCACAGAGATGATATGGAAATAAAGATAAACGATATTAATGCAAAGCTTTTTGGTTCTCAGGGACAGCAGCGAAGCTGTGTTCTTTCTATAAAAATAGCCGAGGCGGAGCTTATAAAAATGGCGGTCGGTCAGGAGCCTATTGTATTGCTTGATGATGTATTATCTGAGCTTGACAGCCGCCGTCAGGAGTTTTTGCTCAATAAGATAAATGACAGACAAGTGTTTATTACATGCTGCGAGCTTGAATCGGTTAAGCTTTTGAAAAACGGAAAATGTTTTGAATTGATATCTGGTGCGGTTTGCTGAAAATTATTTTATACTGATTTATGATTAAAAACTTTAAAAGAATTTTTCGATAGAAGATAAATAAACAATGAGAATACTTACGTATTTCAGTGTTGGACATAAGTATTCCTAAAATCAGACCGAAAAGACTTTAAGATTTTAAATCGACAGCAGTATTATAGGTGTAAAATTATTAAAAAATTAATAATTTTGGATTTTTATTATCTCAAACGATGATTTTTATGATATAATAATATAGTGTATAGTTTGAGTTATGCCTTGTTATTTACTTTTTTTGTTATGGGGTATTATGTTATGTATTTACATTTGGGTTCGGACGTTGTAGTTCTAAAAAAAAGTATTATCGGTATATTCGATCTTGATACGGCAACTATTTCAAAGCACACAAAAAAATATTTGGCTCTTGCAGAAAAAGAAGGCAGAGTAATAAATGTGTCTTATGAATTACCAAAGTCTTTTGTAGTAAGCATAGAAAAAAATAGTTCGGTTGTGTATATAAGTCAATTGTCATCTCAGACGCTTAACAAGCGTTTTACGCAGCTCGGGTGAACTGTTTAAAAAGGGGAAATAATAGTTATGAATAATAATATGAGAAAATGTCCTTATTGCGGCAGCAAGGTATCATATATAAAATCTTTAATGGAGATAGGAAGCAGCGAGCATCTGTGTCCTGAATGCAATAAGTATTCCAATATAGAGTACAGTAAAAAAATATATCTGCCTGCTGTTGTGATTCTTGTTCTGGCTATCGCTTTGGCGTCGATTTTTTTCTTTAGTGACCTGAAAACTCATTTGATTCTATCTTTTATATGCATTATAATTCCTTTTGAAGTGTTTTATTTATTGATACCTCTTTTCTATATGCTCAAGATAATACCGAGTGAAGCGAAAACGCCCGTCATTAAAGTTGAACCTGATAAAAAGAGTAAAACAAAAGATCGAAAGGTCACCGAAACAAAGAACATTAAGGAGCATGACAAATCGGCGGCTGCAAAGGAGAAAATAAGTGTGAGCAGTACCAAAGAAGATAATTCTTTTAAGAGTAAATTTCAAAAGTTTGTTCATACATACATTGTTGTCGATGATGACGATGACGAAAATAAACGCAGTGATACCCAAACAGTTAAGAGTAATACTGAAATATTACACGAAACAGAGCCTGTAATAGAAAACATTGAAGCAGATGATGACGAAGATATCAATATTGATTTAGATATTGAATATGAAGATATTTCGTCTTCAACGGGAGTTGCAAAATCGGAACAAATTGAAGAATTTGAACCCATAGAAGATATAAAAACAGATGTTGTAAGCGTAGAGACAGAAACAAAGCCCGAGCAGAAGAAAGAAGAGATAAAGCCGGAAGAAACATTTAAGAATACTGATGATAAACCGGTATTTCATAAATTGACAAAATCAAAGGATATTGATTATCACTATTTGCCGGATCATGGTGAGTCTATAGTTGTAGAAATATCTTTTGAAGAGGAAGCAGAGCCTGAAAACGAGGACGATAAAGAGGACGAAGAAGTGCTCAATTTCTTTGAGGCTGCTCCTACCGAACAGGAAGAATTGGAATTCGGTAAAAAAAAATATGAAGAACCCAATGACGTTGAAGAAAATGAAGATAGTGAAGTAATAACGGAAGAAACAGAAGAACAGAATATTAAAGCAGAGACGCAGTTATCTGAGGAGTATGAAAAAGAAGATGATTCTGATCTTCAGGAAAAAGATTATTATTTCAATTATTTACCGGATCCGGAAAACAATATAATCATAAATTTTGAAGATGAAAACAAGAATGTTGATACATCAGAACCTCACGCATTTGCAGAAGATGAGATAGAAGACCTTTTTTCTGAAATTGAAAATGATTCATATAAAAAAGCACTTGAAAAAAGCTTTGCCAAGAAAAAAGAACCCGATAAAAATGTTTTTTCGTATGAGGACCAGACTGAAAGCATTTTTTCTCTGAATAACTCTGATAACGATGAAACCTTTATTGAAGATACACAGCTTGATGAAGATATAGATCTCAGCAATGTTATTACTTACGGTGAAGAGTTTGACAGTATTTTTGGTATTGATGATATCGCAGTTTATAGCAATGATTATCTTGCAAGCAAGGATAATCTATTTACAAATATAAGACCCTACAACGAAGAAAGCGACGAAGAAATAAACGAGCCTTTGTTTGAGGAAGAATCCGAGGACGAAGAAATAAACGAGCCTTTGTTTGAGGAAGAACCTGAGGACGAAGAAATAAACGAGCCTTTGTTTGAAGAAGAACCCGAGGACGAAGAAATAAACGAGCCTTTGTTTGAAGAAGAACCCGAGGACGAAGAAATAAACGAGCCTTTGTTTGAAGAAGAACCCGAGGACGAAGAAATAAACGAGCCTTTGTTTGAAGAAGAACTCGAGGACGAAGAAATACACGAGCCTTTGTTTGAAGAAGAAGCCGAGTACGAAGAAATAAACGAGCCTTTGTTTGAGGAAGAACCTGAGGACGAAGAAATAAACGAGCTTTTATTTGAGGAAGAACCCGAGAACGAAGAGTTTGAAGAGACTTTGTTTGATGATGAACCTATCGAGGGTGCAATAGAGTATGTTCCAGAGAAAGGTACATTAGAGAAAACAAAAAAATTTGAACCGGTTAAAGAAGTTAAAAAAACAAATAATTCTTTTAAGGTAACATACGAGGACGAAAGCAAAGAAGTAAAAAAGGCAGCCGGAAACGAAAAGCCGATAGATCTTTCAGGTTATCAGACCAAGTATTACACAGAAGAAAATACTGATAAAAAACAAAAAGAGAAAAAATCTGAGAGTGCAAAGAAAACTCCTGCCCTCTCGAAATATGAAAGAAAATTCCCGAAGGCTGCAAAGGCTGCGGCTGATATTGAGAAAAAGCAGGTTAAGAGTAATACTTTGGAAAAATCAGAAGACAAAGCTGTAAAGCCTGCCGATACTTCAAAGAAACAAGATAAGCCTGCAAAAAACAAGAAGAAAAAGAAGTCAAAAGGATTTTTTGCGACATTGAAGCAGAAGCTCGCCGACGCTACTCTTGAAGAAAGAAATCAGCTATTTGAAGAAGAAGAAAAAGCTGAAAAGCTTGCAGAGAAAGAAGCAAGAAGAAAAGCTAAGGAGCTTGCAAAGGAAAAAGCTAAAGAGCAGGAACAAAAGCAAGCAAAAAAACAGGATAACGCTAAAAAAGTGCAGAAGTCAGACGACGCTGTTTCTGCTAAGGAATACGCTGTTCAGGAAAATATTGTTCTCGAGAGCGTAAGAGAAAAAGCAGAGAGCATGACTGAAAAGAAGCTTTCTCAGAAAGAAAAAGCTCAGATAATCTCAAAGAAGAATATCGAGGAAAAGCAAAAGAGAGAGATAGAGAAACGTCGTATGGAGCTTGAAAAAAGCAGAGCAGAATACGAGAAAAAAAGCCTTGAAAACAAAAAACATAGAGAGCAGTCGGAAAAAGCTGAGCAGGTAAGACAAAATCAAATGAAAAAGGCACAGCAAAGTCAGGCTCAGATCAAAAAGAATACAGACAAACGTGATCGCAGCGATATGAAGCTCAAAGGCGGTAAAAATGTGCGTTCCGTTGTCTCTCAGAATAACGCAAAGATAAACGAGCATATAAAAAACAACTTTACCGATGATGAGTAATATTGTTTCTTTATAAAGAAAGGATCAGATATGTTTAAATTGCCGAAATGCCCATACTGCGGTTATAGATCAGATTTTAAAAGCTCAGTCAAGGCTTTGCATGCCAAAGAGGTAATATGCAGAAAATGCGGCAAAAAAATGAGCGTTTCATTCAGGCTTTCGGCAACAGGTATGGCAGTATTGTTTTTCGTTTTTCTGATAGCCGCAAATACTTTGTATTTAAAGGCTTCAAATAATCAAACCATTATTCCTAACTTTGTTATGACTGTTGCTTTTATTGTACTGTATTTTGTTTTAGTACCGCTCAGATCAAAATACAGTAAAATTCCCGGGCAGGAGGCGCCACCAGAAAAGCTTAAAAAGAACAGACACAGGCATAAGAAAACAAATTACTCCGATATAATAAACGAAGATCCGCTTAAAGATACTTCGTTTGACAAATAATGATCTTAATAAATATGCGAATAATTGATAACAGAAAGAGGGACTTCCATGGAAAACTTGGAAATAACTAAAACTGAACAGGATTATACCGCAGACGAAATACAGGTGCTTGAAGGCCTGGAGGCAGTGCGAAAAAGACCTGGTATGTACATAGGTACAACAGGTATAGACGGACTTCATCATCTCGTATATGAAATAGTAGATAATTCAATTGACGAGGCTCTTGCAGGCTACTGCGATAAGATAGAGGTAGTAATTCTGCCAGGAAATGTTATAAGAGTAAAGGATAACGGCAGAGGTATTCCCGTAGGTATAAATCAGCAAAGCGGTTTGCCTGCGGTTACCGTTGTATTTACCGTACTTCATGCAGGCGGAAAATTCGGCGGCGGCGGATATAAGGTATCAGGCGGTCTGCACGGTGTTGGCGCTTCTGTTGTAAATGCCCTTTCAACATGGCTTGAAGTTAAGGTTTGCGACGGTGAAAAGGTTTACCGCCAAAAATATGAAAAGGGTAACATTGTAAGTGATCTTGAGATCATAGGAGAATCTACAGAAAGAGGTACAGAGGTCACTTTCAAGGCGGATCATGAAATATTCAAAGAAACAGACGTTTACAAGTTTACCACGCTTGAAAAAAGACTGAGAGAACAGGCTTTTTTGAATGCCGGAATACATATAGAGCTGCGTGACGAGCGAGATACCGAAAACCCTGACAATATTACAAAAAAGAATTTCTGTTACGAGGGCGGTATAAAGAGCTTTGTTGAATATATAAATAAGTCGAAAGATGTTATACATAATGATGTAATATATTTTTCAACTGTAAATGAAGATAATACAGCCTCAGTCGAGATAGCAATGCAGTATAATGATGGCACAGATGATTGCCTGATGTCCTTTGCAAATAATATAAATACAAAAGAGGGCGGCACACATTTAGAGGGCTTTAAGCGTGCGCTTACAAGCACTATGAACGACTATGCCAGAAAGTTTAATGTTCTGAAAGAAAATGACAAAAACCTTTCGGGCGAAGATTGTCAAGAGGGCTTGACGGCTATTATATCTGTTAAGCTGAATGAAGCCCAGTTTGAGGGACAAACGAAAACAAAGCTCGGAAACAGCGAAATGCGTACAATGGTAAGTGCGCTTGTTTCTGAAAAGCTGAAAATATATCTTGAAGAAAATCCCGCAGTTTCAAAGCTAATTTTTGAAAAAGCCGTTCTTTCCGCAAAGGCGAGAGAGGCAGCGAGAAAAGCAAGAGAGCTTGTTAAAAGAAAATCAGCGCTTGAAAATGCATCATTGCCCGGCAAGCTTGCAGATTGTCAGTCACGAAATCCCGATGAAACAGAGGTTTATATAGTAGAGGGAGATTCCGCAGGCGGTTCTGCAAAGAACGGACGTGACAGAAAATATCAGGCTATTTTGCCCTTGTGGGGTAAAATGCTGAACGTAGAGAAAACAAGAGAAGACAAGATTATCGGAAATGATAAGCTTATGCCCGTAATTACTGCTTTGGGTACGGGTATAAAACAAGATTTCGACATGAAAAAGCTCAGATATGGAAAAGTTATCATTATGGCTGATGCCGATGTTGACGGCTCGCATATCAGAACGCTTTTGCTAACTTTCTTTTTCAGATTTATGCGTCCGCTTGTAGAAGAGGGGCATGTTTATATTGCACAGCCGCCTCTTTACAGAATCACAAAGGGTAAGAAAGATCATTATTACGCTTATTCCGATGCTGAAAGAGATAAGATATTAAAAGAGCTTAACTGTAAAACAGATATTCAGCGTTATAAAGGTCTTGGTGAGATGGATCCCGAACAGCTTTGGGAAACTACAATGAATCCCGAAACAAGAATAATGCTCAGAGTTACAGTTGAAGACGCTATTGCGGCAGATGAGACTTTTTCTATCCTTATGGGTGAAAAGGTTGAGCCGAGAAGACAGTTTATTGAAGAAAATGCAAAATATGTTGAAAATCTTGATGTATAATTAATGTAGTAAGCATTTTTGTGAAACGAGGATAAAATGATGGATAATGAAGTTAATCAAGGTATTCCCGAATCCAGAATTATAGATGTTGACTTGGATAAAGAAATGCGAAAATCATTTCTCGATTATTCAATGTCTGTTATTGTGAGCCGTGCATTGCCTGATGTAAGAGATGGTTTAAAGCCCGTTCACAGAAGAATTTTGTATGCAAAGTATGAGAACAATATTTTGCCTACTTCTCCGTACAAAAAGTGTGCAACAACAGTCGGCGATGTACTCGGTAAATACCACCCCCACGGCGACGCATCTGTTTATGACGCACTTGTAAGACTTGCACAAGATTTCAGTATGAGATATATGCTTGTTGACGGTCACGGAAACTTCGGCAGCGTTGACGGAGATCCGCCTGCCGCTTACCGTTATACAGAGTCGAGAATGAGTAAAATATCCGTTGAAATGCTGCGTGATATTGACAAGGATACAGTAGATTTTGTACCTAACTATGATGATTCGAGAACAGAACCGTCTGTACTTCCTACAAAATTCCCGAACCTTTTGGTAAACGGAAGTACAGGTATTGCAGTTGGTATGGCTACAAATATACCGCCGCATAATCTCAGTGAAGTAAGTGACGCTATTTGTCACTTGGTTGAAAATCCCGATGCTGATCTTGCAGAAATAATGGAGTTTATAAAAGGACCCGATTTTCCGACAGGCGGTATAATAATGGGCAGAAGCGGTATAAGAGCCGCTTACGCAACCGGAAAAGGCAAGATAAATGTTCGTGCTAAGACAGAGATAATAGAGGCTAAAAACGGCAGACATAAGATAATCGTTACTGAGCTGCCGTATCAGGTAAACAAAGCAAAGCTAATCGAATCTATTGCAGATTACGTCAAAGACAAGAAGATAGAGGGTATCACGAATATCGAAGATCATTCCGACAGAAACGGAATGCATATTGAGATAGACGTTAAAAGAGAAGTTGACCCGAATATTGTACTCAACAATCTGTTTAAGCTTACGCAGATGCAGTCTACATTCGGTGTTATAATGATCGCTATTGTAAACGGCGAGCCTAAGCTTTTGCGCCTTAAAGATATTCTTGAAAAGTATATCGAATTCCAGATCGAGATAATAACAAGACGTTCTGTTTTTGAGCTAAAAAAGGCAAAAGACAGACTTCACATACTCGAGGGCTTGAAAATTGCGCTTGATTTTATTGACGAGGTTATAGCAATAATCAGAGCGAGTAAAGATCAGGCGTCCGCAAAGACTGCTTTGAGCGAGCGTTTTGGACTTGACGATGTTCAGACGCAGGCTATTGTAGATATGCGTCTGGGACGTTTGACAAATCTTGAAAGAAACAAGATCGAGGAAGAAATAGCAAGTCTTAATGACAAAATTACAGATCTCAACGAAATAATAGAAAGCGATACAAGAAAGCGTACTATTATTAAAGAGGAGATCACAGAAATAAGAAATAAGTACGGCGACGAGAGAAGAACTGAGATCTGCGAGATAGACGGTGAGCTTGACGATGAAGAGCTTATTCCGAAAGAGGATTGTGTTCTTACATTGACAAATCTCGGTTATATCAAACGTCTTACCGTTGATACTTATAAGCTTCAAAAGAGAGGCGGCAAAGGCATAACAGGCGTTGGCAAGCGTGAAGAAGAGGTTGCGACCGATATGTTTGTAATAAACAGTCACGACTATGTTATGTTCTTTACAAATCTCGGCAAGGTTTACAGAATAAAATGTTATCGTATTCACGAGGGCAGCAGAACTTCAAAGGGTATGCATATAGCAAATATACTGCCGCTTGAAAAAGACGAGCGTGTAAGCTCAATGATAAGAGTACCGAGCTTTGAAGAAGAAAAAGAGAGTTATCTTGTTATGATAACAAAGCAGGGCTTTATCAAAAGAGTAGAGCTTAGTCTGTTCAGCAATATCAGAAAGGGCGGTATGAGAGCGCTTGAACTGAACGAGGGTGACGAGCTTTCGTGGGTTCGTCTAACAGACGGAAAACAGCAAATGCTTGTTGCAACAAAGCTTGGAAAGGCGATAAGATTTGATGAGCGTGATGTTCGTGCAATGGGCAGAAATGCAAGAGGCGTATATGCTATAAGACTTGGCGAGGGTGACTCTGTTATTGGTATGTCTATTTTGCGTGAGGGTGGTTATGTTCTTACAGTATCTGAAACAGGCTTCGGCAGGCTTAGCAATATTGACGATTATCGTATTCAGTCAAGAGGCGGTTTGGGTATTCTAAATTATCATACAGAGCGTTTCGGAAATGTTGCGGCAATTAAGGTTGTCGATCTTGCTGATGATGTTATCCTTATTTCAGATAATGGTACTATTATTCGTATAATCGCAAGCTCTATAAGAATTTGCGCAAGACCAAGCAAGGGTGTTACCGTAATGAAGGTAGCAGATGGTTCAAAGGTAGTATCTATCGCAAGAACTCCGCATGATGAAAGCGACGACGCAGAACAGCAGGATAATATACAGACAGAAGAGATTTCCACAGAAAAAGAAAATAATGTTGAAAACTCAGATAAAGAAGAAACTTAAATAACAAAAAAAACATAGAATTTCTTGACAAATAATGTCGGGAAATTCTATGTTATTATACAGAGGAGATCTAAAATATGATCGAGTTTGAAGAGTATAATGATCATAAGCTTTATTATGATATCGGAGATATAACAAAGCTTGACGTTGACTGCATAGTAAACGCCGCAAACAGTTCTTTGCTTGGCGGCGGAGGTGTTGATGGCGCAATTCACCGTGCTGCGGGCAGAGGGTTGCTTGAAGAATGCAGAACGCTGGACGGCTGCAAAACAGGTCAGGCTAAGATAACAAAAGGCTATAACCTGAAAGCAAAGTATGTTATACATACAGTAGGCCCTATATACAGCGGAAGTAAAAATGACAGTGAAAAATTGTCAGGCTGCTATAAAAATTCTCTTGATCTTGCGAGAGAGTACGATATTCACAGCATTGCGTTTCCGGCAATTTCAACGGGAGTTTACGGTTATCCGAAAGATAAGGCTGCAAAAGTTGCGTTAAATACAATAACGCATTGGTTTGATAAAAACAGTGATTACGATATAAAAATTATTCTGAGCTGTTTTGACGAATATACCGCAAAGATATATAAAATGATAATTGAAGAGCAGTAAAAAACAAGGAGTGTGTCGGAATGATACATACCACTGTAAAAAAAGAAGGGTTTGAAGGCGTATTATACCCTGCTCAATATCGCTATGATAAGGTTATGATAGTTGTATCAGGTTCAAACGGCGGTATCAAGCTTACAAAACAGTTTGCGCAGATATATGCCCGACACGGTATTCCTGCGTTGGCAGTTGCATTTTTCGGTACAAAACAGACAAGAAAAAACCTTGACAGAGTACCTCTTGAATACATAGAAAATTCGATAAAATGGCTCAAATCAAGGGGATATAACAAGATAGGCATTGACGGTGCTTCAAAGGGAAGTGAGCTTGCACTTTTGTGTGCGGCTAAGTTTGAGAAAATATCCTGC
>Ga0352976_1018162_pt1 | contig 14054 bp, 26 predicted proteins | sample Cowrumrumenfluid_FD_205949 | JGI IMG/M metagenome (GOLD analysis project Ga0352976, IMG submission 205949) | Metatranscriptome of Cow rumen microbial communities from the University of Illinois at Urbana-Champaign, USA - Cow X-1 rumen fluid... | ecosystem: Host-associated > Mammals > Digestive...
ATGATGTGTAAGGTTGCTGATACACCAGGTTAAGTTGAATTAAACTTAATTATAAGATCAGGTAATTTGCACTTAGCAAGTCTATAAAAAATTATAGGCGAAGGAGGAAGTTAATATGTCTAAAGACAAAGTAAGAATCAGACTTAAATCATTTGATCATAGAAGTGTTGATCAAGCTTGTTCAAAAATTGTTGAGACTGTTAAGAGAACTGGTGGAGTTGTTAGTGGGCCTGTTCCATTACCAACAGAGATCGAAAAGATCACTATTTTAAGAGCTGTTCATAAGTATAAAGATGCTCGTGAACAATTTGAAATTAGAACTCATAAGAGACTAATTGATATTGATGCACCAACTAAAGAAACAATTGATGCTCTTGCACATATGGATCTACCAAGTGGTGTAGATATCGAAATTAAAAAGTAAAATTAGAAAGGACAGAAAAAATGAAAGGAATCTTAGGACGTAAAGCTGGAATGACTGAAGTTTTTACAGCTGACGGAAAATTAATACCTGTTACTGTTGTTGAAGTTGAGCCAAATGTTGTTACTCAAATTAAAACAAAAGAAAAAGATGGGTATGAAGCTATTCAATTAGGTGCTTTTGATAAAAAAGAAAAGTCATCTAATAATCCTGAAAAAGGACATGCAAAAAAAGCAAATACATCACCTAAGCGCTTCTTAAAAGAAATAAGAGGAGTTGATACATCATCTTATACTCTTGGACAAGTAATTGAAGCTGATGTATTTACAAGTGGAGACACTGTAGATGTAACTGGTACATCTAAAGGAAAAGGTTTCCAAGGTGTAATTAAGAGATGGAATCAATCTCGCGGACCTGAAACTCATGGTTCAACATATCATAGACGTGTTGGTTCTTTAGGAACAATGAGACCAATGAGAGTTTTAAAGGGTAAAAAGTTACCAGGACATATGGGTAACGAACAAATCACTATTCAAAATTTAATGATAGTTGATGTTGATACAGAAAACAAATATATTTTAGTAAGTGGAAATGTTCCAGGACCTAAAAATTCATTTGTATTCATTAAAGAAGCTATAAAAGGAAGTAAATATGAAGGACCTGTTGAATTAATTTCATATGAGGACGCTCCAGCTGAAGAAGTCGTTGAAAATGTAGCTGTTGTAGAAGAATCAAATAATGAAGTTGAAACTACAGATAATACTCCTGAAACTCAAGATGAGGAGGTTACTGAATAATGGCAAAGACTCAAGTTTTAAACCTTAAAGGTGAAAAAGTTAAAGAAATAACACTTAAAGATAGCGTATGGAATACTGAAGTTAATGAAGCTGTTATGCATGATGCTATAGTTCTTGCACAATCTTCATTAAGACAAGGAACTGCTAGTACAAAAACTAGAAGCGAGGTATCTGGTGGTGGACGTAAACCATACAAACAAAAAGGTACTGGTAATGCAAGACAAGGATCTACTAGAAGCCCACAATGGCCAGGTGGTGGAATTGTTTTTGGACCAAAACCAAGAAATTATGATAAAAAACAAAATAGAAAAGAAAGAAGATTAGCATTAAAGAGTGCTTTATCATCTAAATTCCAAGATAAGGAATTAGTAGTAGTTGAAAATTTAAATTTAGAAACTAATAAAACTAAAAACTTTAATGAAATGTTAAAGAACTTAAAAGTTGAAGGTAAAGCTTTAGTTGTATATGGTGAAGATAATGAAAACTTATTCTTAGCATCAAGAAACAATAATAAAGTAGCTGTTTTAGCTGCTGATGAGATTAATGTTCTTGATTTAGTTGCAACTAATTACTTATTAATTGATGAATCTTCAATTAAGAAAATTGAGGAGGTGCTTAACTAATGAATATAATCTTAGCACCAGTTATTACTGAAAAAAGTGAAGTTTTAAAAGCTAGCAATGTATATGTATTTAAAGTTAATAAAAAGGCTAATAAAACTCAAATTAAGAATGAAATTGAACGTCAATTTGGAGTTAAAGTTTTAAATGTTAATACTTTAAATGCTGTTCAAAAGAAAAGAAGAGTAGGAAGATATACAGGTTTAAGTACTGCTTATAAAAAAGCATATGTTAAGCTTGCTGAAGGTTCTACTATAGAATACTAGGAGGGAAAATATGCCAATTAAGAATTTTAAGCCTAATACTCCTGGAACAAGAGGAATGAGTACTTTAGTTAATGATGAAATTACTACTAGTACTCCAGAGAAAAGTCTTCTTGTTAAAAAAAGTAAAACAGGCGGAAGAAATAATCAAGGAAAAATTACTGTTCGTCATATTGGCGGTGGAGTTAGACGTAAATATCGTTTAATAGATTTCAAAAGAAATAAAGATGGTATTGAAGGACGTGTAGCTTCTATCGAATATGATCCAAATAGAAGTGCTAACATCGCATTAGTTAATTATGTAGATGGAGAAAAAAGATACATTATTGCTCCACTTAATTTAAAAGTTGGAGATAAGATTGAAAGTGGCGTTTCAGCTGATATTAAAGTTGGAAATGCATTACCACTTGAAAATATTCCTGTTGGTACAACAGTTCACAATGTTGAATTGAATCCAGGTGCTGGAGCAAAACTTGCAAGAAGTGCTGGAAGTAGTGTTCAAATTCTTGGTAAAGAAGGAAAATACGTTATTTTAAGATTAAAGAGTGGCGAAACTAGAAAAGTTCTTGGAACTTGCAGAGCTACTGTTGGTGAAGTTGGAAATACTGATTATGAATTAGTTAGTTTAGGTAAAGCAGGAAGAAAAAGACATATGGGAATTAGACCTACAGTTCGTGGTTCTGTTATGAACCCTAATGATCACCCACATGGTGGTGGTGAAGGTAGAGCTCCAGTAGGACGTGCTCAACCAATGACTCCTTGGGGTAAACCAGCTCTAGGACTTAAGACTAGAAAAACTAAAAAAGCATCAGAGAAATTAATCATGACAAGACGTAAGAAATAATTAAGAAAGGAACCGTAAAATGTCAAGAAGTTTAAAAAAAGGACCTTATACATTTCCCAGACTTTTAAAAAGAGTTAGAGAATTAAATGAAAAAGGTAAAAAAGAAGTTATAAAAACTTGGTCAAGACGTTCAACTATATATCCAGAATTTGTAGGACATACATTTGCAGTTCACAATGGACGTGAATTTATTCCTGTATATGTTACTGAAGATATGGTAGGACACAAACTTGGAGAGTTTGCATTAACTCGTAAGTTCACTGGCCATGCTGGAAGCGGTAAGAAATAGGAGGTAACTAGATGGAAACTTATAGTATACATAAGGGAGCACAAATGGCTCCAAGAAAAGCAAGAATGACTCTTGATCTTATCAGAGGTAAAAAAGTATCTCAAGCTGAAGCAATTCTACTTACTACAAATACTAAAGCAAGTAGATTAATTATTAAAGTTCTTAATTCTGCTGTATCAAATGCAGTTAATAACTTCGGTGCTAAAAAAGAAGATTTAGTTATTAAAGAAACATATATTAATGAAGGAAGAACTTTAAAGAGAAGAAAAGCTGCATCTCATTCAAGAGTTGCTAAAAATTATCACAGAACATGCCATATTTATGTATGTGTTACAGATAATATGGAAAAGAAGGAGGACTAAACATGGGACAAAAGGTAAGTCCAGTCGGACTTAGAGTTGGTATCAACAGAGACTGGGAAAGTAAATGGTATGCACCAACTAAAGATTTTGCTAAATATTTAAATAATGATTTAAAAATTAGAAAATATTTAGATAAAGAATTAAAAGGATGTTCAGTTGCTTCTATCGTAATTGAAAGAAATAAGAAAAGAACAAATGTTATAATCAATACTTCTAAACCTGGTATCGTTATTGGTAAAGGTGGAGCTGATATTGAAAAACATAAAAAAGCTCTTCAAAAAATAACTGGTGAAGAAATCTATTTATCAATTGTTGAAGTTAAGAATCCTGATTTAAATGCTGCATTAGTAGCTGAATCAATTGCACTTCAAATTCAAAATAGAGCATCTTTTAGAGCAGTTCAAAAAAGAGCTATTAGAAATACTATGAAAGCAGGAGCTGTAGGTATTAAAGTTGCTGTGTCTGGTCGTTTAGCTGGAGCTGAAATGGCTCGTACTGAAGGATATACAGAAGGAACTGTACCTCTACATACACTAAGAGCTGATATAGATTATGCTCATAAAGAAGCTGATACAATCTATGGTAAGATTGGTGTAAAAGTATGGATTTATAAAGGCGAAATACTTCCTGCCAAAAAGAATAAGGGAGGTAATGAAAATGTTAATTCCAAAAAGAACTAAGTATAGAAAACCTCATAGAGTTAGTTATGAAGGAAAAGCTAAGGGTAACACTGTGTTAACTCAAGGTGAATATGGACTTATGGCTAAAGAAGGAGCATATATTACAGCTAGACAAATTGAAGCAGCAAGAATAGCTATGACTCGTTATATGAAGAGTTTTAAAAGAGGAAAAGTATTCATTAATATTTTCCCACATTTAGCAAGAACTAAAAAACCTGCTGAAGTACGTATGGGTAGTGGAAAAGGTAATGTTGAAGAATGGGCAGCAGTAGTTAAGGAAGGTAAAATTATGTTTGAAATGACTGATGTTACTGAAGAAATAGCTAGAGAAGCTTTCCGTTTAGCAGGACACAAACTACCAATCAAAACAAAATTTGTAGCAAAGGAAGTGGCTAAATAATGAAAATGGTAGATATTAGAAAATTAACCACTGAAGATTTAAATAAAAAACTTGAAGAAAATAAGAAAGAATTATTTAATTTAAAATTCTCAGCTGCTACTGGATCTTTAGAAAAACCTCATAGAATTAAAGAATTAAGACATGATGTTGCTAAGATTAAAACAGTTATTAGAGAAAGAGAATTAAGTGAAGTTAAGGAGGCTAACTAATGGAAAAAGCAAAACAAGAATTAGTTGGAAAAGTTGTTAGTACAGCTTGTAATAAAACTATTACAATTGAAGTTGTAACTTATAAAAAGCATCCACTTTACAAGAAAAATGTAAAAACTACTAAAAAGTATGCAGTACATGATGAAGAGAATAAAGCTAAAGTAGGAGATATGGTTAAAGTTGTATCTTCTCGTCCTCTATCAAAAACTAAAAGATATGTTTTAGATAGTATTGTTGAGGAAGCTGTTATTCTTTAATTAAGAAAGGAGAGAGTTATGATACAACCAGAAAGCCGTTTAAAGGTAGCTGACAATTCAGGCGCTCGTGAAATCTTAGTAATCAGAGTACTTGGTGGAAGCAAAGTAAAAAGCGGAAATATAGGAGATATTGTTGTTGGAACTGTTAAAAAAGCTATTCCAAATTCAAATACTCCAAAAGGAAAAGTAGTTAAAGCTGTTATTGTAAGAACAGTTCAAGGAGTATCAAGAGCAGATGGTAGTCATATTAGTTTTGATGACAATGCTTGCGTACTTATAAAAGATGATAATAGTCCTGTTGGAACTCGTGTTCTAGGACCTGTAGCTAGAGAACTTCGTGATAAGAACTTTATGAAAATTGTTTCACTAGCTCCAGAAGTATTATAGGAGGATAACATGAAAATAAAAGTTGGAGATAATGTACGTGTTATTACTGGAAGCAATAAAGGAAAAGAAGGAAAAGTACTTAAAGTTTTAAGAAACGAAGGAAAAGTAGTTATTGACGGAGTTAATGTTGTTAAAAAACATGTTAAACCAAATCGTCAAAATGAAACTGGTGGTATTCTTGAAATAGAGGCACCAATTCATATTTCTAATGTTGCTTTAAAAGAAGCTAAAAAAGAAGCTAAAAAAGAAGTTAAAAAAGAAACAAAGAAAGAAACTAAAGAAGTAAAAGAAACTAAGGTTAAGAAAACTTCTAAGAAAAAAGAAAGTAAGTAGGTGAATTATGGAAACATTAAAAAAATTATATGAAGAAGAAATAGTTCCAAATTTAACTAAAAAGTTTAACTACACTTCTAAAATGCAAGTTCCAAAGTTAGATAAAATTGTTCTAAATATGGGTGTAGGTGACGCTATTAATGATCAAAAATTCTTAGATGCTGCTGTTAAAGATTTAGAAGCTTTATCTGGACAAAAACCAGTTGTTACAAAGGCTAAAAAGTCAATTGCAGGTTTCAAACTTAGAGAAGGTAATAAAATTGGTTGTAAGGTTACTTTAAGAGGGGATAATATGTATAACTTCTTAAATAAATTAATTACAATTGCACTTCCTAGAGTTAGAGATTTTAGAGGAATATCTAAAAATAGTTTTGATGGAAGAGGTAATTATACTCTTGGCATCAAAGAGCAATTAGTATTTCCTGAAGTAGAATATGATCAAGTTATTAAAGTTAGAGGTTTAGACATAGTAATGGTTACTACTGCTAAAACAAATGAAGAAGCATTAGCTTTATTAACTGAGTTTGGGTTACCTTTTAGAAAGTAGGAAAGGAAATATTTATGGCAAAGAAAAGTAAATTAATATCACAACAAAGAGGAAGTAAATTCTCTACAAGAAATTATACTAGATGTACTAGATGTGGTCGTCCACATGGTGTACTTAGTAAGTTCGGTCTATGTCGTATTTGTTTTAGAGAATTAGCTTATAAAGGACAAATACCAGGTGTTAAAAAATCAAGCTGGTAGTAATTAAAAATAAATTTTATATACCAATAAATTAACTTATCAAGTGTTAATAAGAAGGGAGGCCTATTAATGGTTAATGACACTATAGCAGATATGCTTACAAGAATTCGTAATGCTAATGCTATGAAATATAAAACTGTTGAAATACCAGGTACTAAAATGACTAGAGGTATTGCTGATATTTTAACAAAAGAAGGTTTTATAGCTGGATATGATGTTAACAAATTAGCTGTTGGTGAAATGCTAGTTATAAACCTAAAATATTCAAAATCTAAAGAAAGAGTAATCACTGGTCTTAAGAGAATTAGTAAACCAGGATTGCGTGTATATGCTAAGGCTGATGAAATGCCAAGAGTTCTAAATGGACTAGGAATTGCAATTGTTTCAACTTCAGAAGGTCTTATGACTGATAAAGAGGCAAGAGCTAAAAAACTTGGTGGAGAAGTTTTAGCTTACATATGGTAGGTGTGTTATGAGTAGAATCGGAAATAGAATATTAACTATTCCTGCTGGAGTAGAAGTAACAATTGAAGGAAACAAAGTAACAACTAAAGGACCAAAAGGAACATTAGAATTTAATTTTAAAAATGATAATGTTGATGTTAAAGTTGAAGGAAATGAAGTACATGTAACTCGTAAAAGTGAAAGTAAAGTTTCTAAACAATTACATGGAACTACAAATTCAGTTATTAACAATATGATGATTGGTGTAAGTGAAGGATTTAAAAGAGAATTAGAAATCAATGGTGTTGGTTATAGATTCCAAGTTCAAGGAAATAAAATAATTATTTCTGCTGGATATTCTCATACTGTTGAAATGATGATTCCACAAGGAATTAAAGTTGAAATGCCTGATAAATCACAAACTGAATTAATTATCAGCGGATATGATAAACAAGCTATTAGTGAGTTTGCTGCTAATATTAGAAAAGTTCGTAAACCAGAGCCATACAAAGGTAAAGGTATTAAGTTCAAAGAAGAACATATCCGTCGTAAAGAAGGAAAGAAAGCTGCATAGGAGGTAAATTATGATAAAAAAAGAATCAAAAAATGTTATGAGAATTAAAAGACATGAAAAGATTAGAAGAACTTTATCTGGAACTGATAATACTCCTAGACTTTGCGTTTTTAGAAGTAATGCTGCTATTTATGCACAATTAATAGATGATGTTAAAGGTGTTACATTAGCTAGTTCATCTTCTTTAGAACTAAAAATTAAAAATAATAATCTTGAAGCTGCTAAAGCAGTAGGAAAAGATATTGCTGAAAAAGCTAAAAAAGCTAAGATCAAAACAGTTGTATTTGATCGTGGTGGTTATCTATATCACGGACGTGTTAAAGCTTTAGCTGAAGCTGCTCGTGAAAATGGACTAGAATTCTAGGAGGATAAGTATGAACGATAATAAGAAAAATACACGTGAACCTAAGAAACTTTATGAAGATAAAATTATTTCTATCGGAAAAGTTACTAAGGTTACACAAGGTGGACGTAATTTTAGATTTTCAGCTACTGTTGCTGTAGGAGACAGAAAAGGTAGAGTTGGAATTGGTACTGGTAAAAGTAAAGAGATTCCAGTTGCTGTAAGTAAAGCAATAAAAGAAGCTGAAAAAAATATTATCCATGTAAATTTAGTAGATGGAAGAACTATTTCTCATCAAGTTACTGGTGTATGTGGCGCAGCTAAAGTATTAATTAGACCTGCTAAAGCTGGTCGTGGAATTATCGCTGGTGGAGCATCAAGAATTGTTCTTGAACTTGCTGGTGTTAAAGATGTTGTTGCTAAATCTTTAGGAAGCAATACTCAAATTAATACTGCTAAAGCTACTATTGAAGCTCTTTCTAATCAAAGAACTATTGAACATGTAGCACAGTTACGTGGTAAAACAGTTGAGGAGGTCTTAAAATAATGAAATTACATGAATTAAGTAGTGTTCCAGGATCAACTCATAGAAGAAAAGTAGTTGGACGTGGACCAGGTAGTGGTCACGGAAAGACTTCTGGACGTGGAGAAAAAGGACAAAAAGCTAGAAGCGGTGGCGGAGTACATATTTGGTTTGAAGGTGGTCAAACTCCTTTATATAAGAGACTTCCAAGAAGAGGATTCTCTAATGCTAGATTTGCTACTAAATATGCCATTGTTAATGTTTCAGATTTAAATAGATTTAAAGATGGAGAAACTGTTACTCCTGAATTATTAAAAGAATCTGGTCTTGTTAAAAGAGAATTAAATGGAGTTAAAATATTAGGTAATGGTAAATTAGAAAAGAAATTAACTGTTAAAGCTAATTTATTTACTAATAGTGCTATTACTAAGATTGAGGAAATGGGTGGAAGTACGGAGGTGATTTAAGATGTTTGCTACTTTTAAGCAAATATTTAGATCTTCTAACAAAGATTTGAGAATAAGAATACTATTCACACTAGGTGTATTATTTATCTTTGCTTTAGGTACTTCAATTACTATTCCTGGTATGGATGTAATTACAGGAGATATTGGTTTTTTAGAATTATTTAATGCTATGAGTGGTGGAGGTCTTAAGCAATTTTCAATATTTGCTTTAGGTGTTATGCCATATATTACAGCATCAATAATTATTCAAATTCTTCAAATGGATATTATTCCATACTTTAAAGAGTTAAAAGAAATGGGTGAAGAAGGTAGAAGAAAGATTGCTAAGATAACTAGATATTCTGGTTTAGCTGTAGCATTTATTCAGGGATTCTTTTATCCAATGATGTTTTTAGGTAAAACTGAAGAACCAATATTATATTTTAAGATTGCTTTAATTTTAACAGCTGGTACTGCCTTCTTGTTATGGTTAGGTGATCAAATTACTGAAAAAGGTATCGGAAATGGTGTTTCTTTACTTATCATGGCTGGTATTGTTAATACATTACCAAATATGTTTGTAAGTGCGTTTGAATCATTAGTACCTGATGCTAGTAATGCATTAATTGGATGGTTATCATTTGGTATTTTTGTACTATTATATTTAGCTATTATAGTTGGAGTGATTTTTGTACAAGAAGCTGAAAGACGAATACCAATTCAATATTCAAATAGAAGTGCAGGAAGTTATGGTGGACAACAAACTTTCTTACCACTTAGATTAAATTCTGCTGGAGTAATGCCAGTTATCATAGCTAGTGTTATTATGGGAGTTCCATCAATACTTACGTATTTTGTAAAGAATGCTAAAGTACTTGCATTCCTTAATAATTATTTAACTACTGATACAACAGTTGGATTTATAATATATATTTTATTAATTGTAATATTTACATATATTTATACTTTCTTAACAATTAATCCAGAAGAGTTAAGTAAAAATTTAAATAAAAATGGTGGATATATTCCTGGTATTAGACCTGGAAGTGAAACTAAAAAGTATATTTCTCAAGTTTTAGGTAGAATAACATTTATGGGAGCTATATTTATAGCTATCATAGCTGCTTTACCAACATTATTCACTTCACTTACTGGTTTATCTAACACTATTAAGTTAGGTGGAACATCAATATTGATAGCAGTTGGAGTTGTTCTTGAAACTTATAAACAACTTGAAAGTTCTGTAGCATCTAGAAATTATAATAATAGGAGGTAACTCATGAATTTAATTTTAATTGCACCACCTGCTGCAGGAAAAGGTACTATGGCTAGTAGATTAAATAAAGAATTAGGTTTAGTATGTATCTCAGCTGGTGAACTTTTAAGGGGAGTTGACCCTAATACTGAATTAGGTCGTCAAATTAGAGAAATTCAAGCTAGAAGAGAACTTGTTAGTGATGACATAACTAATCAATTAATGAAAGAAAGACTTATGAAGGATGATATTAAAAATGGATTTGTTCTTGATGGTTATCCTAGACATATGCCTCAAGTAGCTGCTGTTAATAAAATGTGTGAAGAGTTAAATCTTCATATAGATTATGCAGTTTTACTTAATGTTAGTTATGATTTAGCATTAAAGAGAACTCTTGGTAGACAAATTTGTCCTAATTGTAAAAAAACTTATAATAAATTAACTGGTGTTAATGCACCAAAAGTTGATAATATGTGTGATGATTGTAATATAGAATTAACTGTAAGAAATGATGATAATGAAGAATCATTTAAGGCTGGATTTGCATTATATGAAAAGAATTGTACTCCAGTAATTGAATATTACAGAAATAAAGGAATGCTAGTTGAATTAGACGCTGGTAAAGATCCAGATTACACATTTAATCAATTTAAAGAATTAATAGGAAGTAAAAATGATTAGTATTAGAAATGAACAAGAAATTGAGTATATGAAAATAGCTGGTAAGATAGCTTATGATTTACTTATGAATTTAAAAGATATTATTAAACCAGGTATAACAACTAAGGAAATAGACAGATATGCTTATGACTTTATTACTAGTCATGATGCTACTCCGGCATTTCTTGATTATGAGGGATATCCCGCTTCTACATGCATTAGTATTAATGATATGGTAGTACACGGGATCCCAGATAATACTAAAATTAAAGAAGGTGATATTGTATCTGTTGATACAGGTGCAATATACAAAGGATATTATTCTGATACAGCTTATACTTATATAGTAGGCAAAGTTGATTGGAAAGTAGAAAAACTTGTAAATGATACTAGAAAGGCATTATATGCAGGGATTTCTAAGGTAAAAGATGGTGTTAGCCTAAATGAAGTATGCTCCGCTATTGGAGAAGTTGGTAAGAGAAATAGATATGGAATCTTCGAGTGTTTGACAGGACATGGAGTTGGTGCATCTTTGCATGAAGATCCATTCATCCCTAACTATAATAATCATGAGAGTAAGGGAATTATATTAAAAGCTGGAATGACTCTAGCTATTGAACCAATGTTTAGTTTAGGTACAAAGGAAGTGTGGTTATTACCAGATAATTGGGGAATTATTACTCAAGATGGAAGTGTAGCTGCACACTTTGAACATACAGTGCTTGTAACCAAAGATGGTTATGAGATATTAACAGGAGAGTGAAAAATGGCCAAGGAAAAAGACGGTTATATTGAACTTGAAGGGAAGGTACTAGAGGTTATACCTGGGGGAGACTTTAAGGTACAACTTGAAAATGGGCATATAGTAATAGCTCGTGTTTCTGGGAAAATGCGTTTGAACATGATTCGTATTTATCCAGGTGATACTGTGCTTATGGAAGTACCTATATGTGATTTAACACACGGGCGTATAATTTATAGAAAGTAATGGAGGGATTAAAGTGAAAGTAAGACCATCAGTAAAAAAGATTTGCGATAAATGCAAAATTATTAAAAGAAACGGAAAAGTTTGTGTGATTTGTGAAAATCCAAAACATAAACAAAGACAAGGTTAAGTAGGAGGAAAATATGGCACGTATTAAAAATATTGACTTACCAAAAAATAAAAGAATTGTAGTAGCACTTACTTACATTTATGGAATTGGACCTACTAGAGCTCATGAAATATGTGAAGCTGCTAAAGTTTCAGAAGATACAAGAACTGACAATTTAACTGTTGAAGAGATTAATCGTTTAAGAGCTGAAGCTGACAAATACGTTTTAGTTGGAGATTTAAAAAGAGAAGTTGAAATGAATATTAAGACTAAAATGGAAATTAATTCATATCAAGGTACAAGACATAAAAAAGGCTTACCAGTAAGAGGACAACATACTAGTAGAAATGCTAGAACTCGTAAAGGTAAAGGTAAGACTATTGCTAATAAGAAGAAATAGGAGGGATAACTTATGGCTTATAATAGAAGAAAAAGAAAAGCAAAGAGAGATATCACTGAAGGTCAAGCACATATTCACTCTTCATTTAACAATACTATCGTAACTGTTACTGATAATAACGGTGGAGTAATTAGCTGGGCTTCTTCAGGAACTGTAGGATTTAAAGGTAGTAAAAAGAAAACTCCTTATGCTGCAGGAATGAGTGCAGAAGCTGCTGGAAAAGCTGCTTATGACGCTGGAATTAGAAAAGTAGAAGTTTTTGTTAAAGGAATTGGTCAAGGTCGTGAAACTGCAGTTAGAAGTTTACAAACTGCTGGGCTTGAAATAACAGCTATCAACGATGTTACACCAGTACCACACAACGGATGCAGACCACCTAAGAGAAGACGTATATAATTAAAAGGGAAGGGGAATAAATAAAATGTTAAAATTTATTAAACCAGATTATAAAGTAAACGAATATGTTGAAAGTAATTATTATGGAAAGTTTGTTTTAGAACCACTTGAAAGAGGTTTTGGGACTACTATAGGAAATGCTCTTAGAAGAGTTATGCTATCTAGTTTAGAAGGAAGTGCTATCACTGATATTAAAATCGAAGGTGTTATGCATGAATTTCAAAAAGTTGATGGAATAGTAGAAGATGTTACTGAAATTATTCTTAATTTAAAAAAATTAGTTTTAAAGAATCATAGTGAAAGTGATCAAGTTTTACACTTAAAAGCAAATAAAGAGGGGGAAGTTTATGCATCTGCTATTGAAAAGAATGCAGAAGTTGAAATTGTTAATCCAGATTTATTAATTGCTACTTTATCAAAGGGTGGAGTTCTTGATATGACTATGACTGTATCAAATGGTCGTGGATATGTAGATGGAAAAGAAAATGCTAAAGCTGTTGCTGATGTAGTAGGAGCTATTGGTATTGATTCACTTTATAGTCCAATTGAAAGAGTAAGTTATGAAGTAGAAAATGCTCGTGTTGGGCAAAGCGACAATTATGATAAATTAACATTAAATGTATGGACAAATGGAAGTGTTAAACCAGAAGAAGCAGTTGCAAGAGCAGCTAAAATTATTATGGATCACTTTGAAGTAATAACTGATTTACATAATTTAACAGGACTTGATAGTGTACTTGCTGATAAAGAAGAAGATTCTGTAGCTAAGACATTAGAAACTCCTATTGAAGAGTTAGATCTATCAGTTAGAGCTTATAATTGTTTAAAGAGAGATGCAATACATACATTACAAGATTTAACATCTAAGAGTGAATCAGAAATGATGAAGATTAGAAATCTTGGTAAAAAATCTCTAAAAGAAGTATTAGATAAAGTAAGAGATATGGGACTTAAGTTCCGTGATGAAGATTAGGAGGCAAGAATGGCACTATATAGAAAATTAAATAGAGAGACTCGTGTAAGAAGAAGTATTCTTTCTAGTTTAACTAAAGATGTTCTTGAAAATGGATATGTTGAAACTACTCAAGAAAGAGCTAAAGAAGTTCGTAAATTTGTAGATAAAATGATTACATATGCTAAAAAAGGTGACTTAGGTTCTAGAAGAAAAGCACTTGCATTCTTAAATAACGATAAAGATTTAACTAAAAAATTATTTGATGAATATGCAACTACTTATAAAGATAGAAATGGTGGATATACTAGAATAATTAAGTTAAAAGAAAGAATCGGAGACGATGCTTTAATCGTAC
>Ga0352976_1020652_pt1 | contig 13770 bp, 11 predicted proteins | sample Cowrumrumenfluid_FD_205949 | JGI IMG/M metagenome (GOLD analysis project Ga0352976, IMG submission 205949) | Metatranscriptome of Cow rumen microbial communities from the University of Illinois at Urbana-Champaign, USA - Cow X-1 rumen fluid... | ecosystem: Host-associated > Mammals > Digestive...
AATTTAATAGAGAAATTCAGGAATTTAAAAATGAACAACACCATTGGATTTATGATTATGCTCTTTTTATGGCTATAAAAACTAAATTTAATAATATTCCTCTTAAAGATTGGGATGACTCTATAAGAAAAAGAGATTATAACACTTTAGAATATTATAGAAGAGAATTAAAAGATGATATTGATTTTTGGACTTTTGTTCAATATGAATTCTTTAAACAATGGAAAAAACTTAAAGCTTATGCAAATTCTAAAGAAATTGAAATAATAGGAGATATTCCTATATATGTAGCAGAGGATTCAGTTGATGTTTGGACAAATCCACAAGACTTTTTCTTGGATAGAGATTTACATCCATCAGTAGTTTCAGGATGCCCACCAGATGCATTCTCAAAGACTGGACAACTTTGGGGAAATCCAATATATAACTGGCCACATCATAGAAATACAGGCTTTGGTTGGTGGAAAAAGAGAATGATGGAAAGCTTAAAGCTTTATGATGTAATAAGAATAGACCACTTTAGAGGTTTTGAGGCTTATTGGGAAATTCCAGCAGGAGAAGAAACAGCTGTTAATGGAAGATGGGTAAAAGGTCCAGGAATAGATTTATTTAATGCAATCAAAGCAGAACTTGGAGATGTTAAAATTATAGCAGAAGATTTAGGATATATAACACCAGAACTTCTTGCATTTAGAAATGCTACAGGAATTCCAGGAATGAAGGTTCTTCAATTTGCTTTTGATACAAGAGAAGAAAGTGATTATCTTCCACATAACTATCTTAAGGATTGTATAGTTTATACAGGAACTCATGATAATGATACTGTTATGGGATGGCTTGAAGAATCAGGAAGTGAAGAAGATGTTGAATTCTGCAAAAAATATTTAAGACTTAATGAAGAAGAAGGATATAACTGGGGATTTATAAAAGGTGCATGGTCAAGTGTTGCTAATGTCTCAATTGCATTATTCCAAGATTTTATTGGAACAGGTAGTGAAAGTAGAATGAATGTACCTTCAACAATGGGCTGGTGGAGATGGAGAGCTCAAAAGAAGGATATAAATGATGATTTAGCAGATAAAATATATGATATGACAAAGACCTATGGAAGATTAAAATAAATTGACAAGGAATTTTTTTGGTGGTATCCTAAACAAGAAAAATACCTTTAATTTAATCCTGTGAGATTAATAAGGAAGATATAAAAGATTCATTTATAGTTATGGGATTATTGTGCCTTCCTTAAAATAAGGGAAGGCTTTTTTGTATAAATATATCAATTAAGGAGTGAATTTTATGGAGAATAAACATCTAATTGACCCAATGGATTTCTCAATTGAGGAGCTAGATGAAATATTTTGTTTAGCACAAGATATTATGAAATGCCCTAAAAAATATTCAAAAATTTGTGATGGAAAGATTTTAGCAACACTTTTTTATGAACCAAGTACAAGAACAAGATTTAGTTTTGAGGCAGCAATAATGAGGCTTGGAGGAAAGGTTTTAGGATTTTCAGAACCAAATTCAAGTTCAGCTTCAAAGGGAGAAAGTTTAGCAGATACTATAAAAATGGTTTCTATATATTCAGATATAATTGCAATGAGACATCCTCTTGAAGGTTCTGCAAGAGTAGCAACTCAATTTTCAAGCGTTCCAATAATAAATGCAGGAGATGGAGGACATCAACATCCAACTCAAACATTAGCAGACCTTCTTACAATAACATGTTTAAAAGGAAAACTAACAGGGCATACTATAGGTATATGTGGAGATTTAAGATATGGTCGTACAGTTCATTCCTTAATAAAAGCTATGTCTAGATACGAAGGAACAAAATTTATTTTAATATCACCAAAAGAGCTTAGAATACCTGCTTATATAAGAGATGAATTTATTAAAAAGAATAACATAGAATTTAAAGAAGTTGAAAGACTAGATGATGTTATAGAAGAATTAGATATCCTTTATATGACAAGAATACAAAAAGAAAGATTCTTTAATGAAGAGGAATATCTAAGACTTAAAGATAGCTACATATTAGATGGTGAAAAAATGAAAAGTGCAAAGGACGATATGATAGTTATGCATCCTCTTCCAAGAGTAAATGAAATATCAATGGAAGTTGACAATGACAAAAGAGCTTCATATTTTAAGGAAGCTGAATGTGGAATGTATGTAAGAATGGCACTTATGTGCAAGCTTTTGGGGGTATGTTAATATGCTAGAAATAACAAGTATAAAAAATGGATTAGTAATTGACCATATAGAGGCTGGAATGGGCATGAAGATATTTAACTATCTTAAGCTTGATAAAACAGACTATAGAGTAGCTTTAATTATGAATGCAGAAAGTAAAGTGCTTGGGAAAAAAGATATCTTAAAAATAGAAAAAGATGATTTTAAGGATATAGATTATACTGTTTTAGGACTTTTATCTCCAAGCATAACAATTGATGAAATAAAAGATAGTGTAATAATAAGAAAGATAAAGCCTGAGCTTCCTAAGGTAGTTAAAAACATATTAATATGTAAAAATCCAAGATGTATAACAAGCACAGAAAAATATGTAAGTCATTCCTTTAAGCTAATGAATAAGGAAAAAGGAACTTACAGATGTGAATACTGTGATGAAATAACTAGATTATCAGATATGTAAAAGAATTAAATTGAGTCTTACTTCTTTATAGAATAAGGCTCTTTTTTAATGTTATTAGGCTATGTCATTTGTTAATTTTAACAATATATTCAAGCTGTCTTTTTTGGTACAAATAATAAAAAGTATGATAAAATTATAAATAGGATTATAGATATGAAAGGAGTAATTAGATGATACTTATTAAAAATGGAAGGGTTATAGATCCTAAAAATAAAATAGATAAAAAGTTAGATATTATTATAAAAGATAAAAAAATTTATAAAATAGGAAACTTTGAGGATAATGGAGAATATGAAAAAGTAATAGATGCAGAAGGAAAAGTAGTTTCTCCAGGACTTATTGATGTTCATGTTCATTTTAGAGACCCAGGTTTTACATATAAAGAAGATATTTTCACTGGTGCAGAGGCAGCAGCTAAAGGGGGTTTTACTACTGTAATATGTATGGCAAATACAAATCCAATAGTTGATAATGAAGAAACCTTAGAATACATATTAGATAAGGCAAAAAAAGCAAAGATAAATGTACTTCAAGCAGCAGCTATAACTAAAAAATTTATGGGAAAAGAATTAGTTGATATGGAAAAGCTAAAAAACTTAGGAGTTGTAGGTTTTACTGATGATGGACTTCCAATAAAGGATTGTAAATTAGTTATGGAAGCTATGGAAAAGGCAAAGGAATTAGATGTGCCTTTAAGCTTTCATGAAGAGGATCCACACTTAATAAAAAGTCCAGGAGTTAATGAAGGAGAGGTTTCTAAAAAGCTTGGAGTTGAAGGAGCACCAAATGTAGCTGAAGATGTTTTAGTTGCAAGAGATTGTATGCTTGCCTTAAAAACTAAAGCTAAAATAAGCATTCAACATATAAGTTCAGGAAATTCAGTAGATTTGGTAAGATTTGCAAAATCTTTAGGAGCAAATGTAACAGCCGAAGCCACTCCACACCATTTTTCTATAACAGAAGAGGAAGTATTAAAGCACAAGACACTTGCAAAGATGAATCCACCAGTAAGAACTAAAAAGGATAAAGAAAAAATAATAGAAGGTTTAAAGGATAATACAATTGAAATAATAGCAACAGACCATGCCCCACACAGCAAAGAAGAGAAAGAAAGAGAATTAACAAAAGCACCAAGTGGAATAATAGGTCTTGAAACTTCTTTAGCTTTAGGAGTTACAAACCTAGTTAAAAAAGGACACTTAACTCTTTTAGAGCTTCTTGAAAAGATGACCATAAACCCAGCTAAATTTTATAACTTAGAAGCTGGAACAATAGAAGAAGGAAAATTTGCAGATTTAGTTATTTTTGATGAAAATGAAGAATGGACTGTACCAGAAAAATTTGCTTCAAAAGCAAGCAACACTCCATTTATAGGAGAAAAACTATATGGAAAAGTTAAATATACTATATGTAATGGGAAAATAGTATATGAAGATTAAAAAAATTGACAATGGGCATATTTGATGTTAAGCTAAGAAAAAAGAGAAGCCTTTAAATTAATCCGAGAGATTAAAAAGGAAGCAATTAATATTTAACTTAGGGTTATTATGCCTTCCTTTTTAAAAGGAAAGGCATTTTTTTATAAAAAATATTAGTATTTTTGATTTAAAATATATTTAGGAGGACTAGGCTAATGAGTTCAATAATGGATAAGCTTTATAAAAGAGTTGAGGAAAGAGGAGTAGTTTGTGTAGGACTTGACACAGCTTTAGACTATATCCCAAATTTTATTAAGGATGGAAAATCAGACGAGGATGCTATAGTTGAGTTTAACAAAGGAATTATAGATGCAACAGAAGATGTAGCAGCCTGCTTTAAGGTACAAATTGCATATTATGAAGCACTTGGAATAGCTGGAATGATGGCATATAAAAGAACTCTTGAATATTTAAGAGAAAAGGATGCAATAATAATTTCAGATATAAAAAGAGGAGATATAGCAGCAACAGCAAAACAATATGCAAAAGGGCATTTTGAAGGAGATTTTGAGACAGATTTTATAACATTAAGTCCTTATATGGGGATGGACAGCATTGAACCATATCTACCATACTTAGAAAGTGGTAAAAAGGGAATATTTAGCTTGGTTAGAACTTCAAATAAAGGTGCAGAGGACATAGAATATTTAGATACAACTTCAGGAGATAAGGTTTATACTGTTGTTGGAGATAAGCTTATGGAAATGGGTAAAAACTTAATTTCAGACTGTGGATATCATCCACTTGGAGGAGTTATAGGATGTACTCATGTTGAAGAAGGAAAGGCTTTAAGAAAGAGATTTAATAGCATGTTCTTTTTAATACCAGGCTATGGAGCACAAGGTGGAAAAGCTGAAGATGTTGCTATGTACTTAAATAATGGAAATGGTGGAGTAGTAAATTCATCAAGAGGAATTTTACTTGCATACAAAAAGTCAGGAAGACCTGAAGAGGATTATGCAAAATGTGCAAGAGAAGAAGCAATAAGAATGAGAGATGAAATAAAATCAGCAGTTGAAGAATTAAAATAGGTATCATAATAAAAATAATTGAAAAAATGGAGGATGAAACATGGATTATAAAAAGTCTAAAATAATTTCAAATGAAAAAGTTATAGATAATATATATAAAATGGTTTGTGAAGACAAAAATGAAGTAAAAGCAGGACAATTTTATATGCTTAAGCTTCAAGGGCAAACACTTCTTCCAAGACCTATAAGCATATGCGAAAAGGATGAAAATACAATAACATTTCTTTATGCAGTAGTTGGAAAAGGTACAGAAGAATATTCAAAACTTGAAAAAGGAGACTATATAAACCTAACAGGACCTCTTGGAAATGGATTTAACCTAGAAGAAGACCTTGGAAAAGTTGCTATAGTATGTGGAGGAATAGGAACAGCTCCTATGGTAGAAGTTTCAAAAAGATTAAGAGCTTTAAAGAAAGATTCTACAATAGATGTTTATGCAGGCTTTAGAGATAATGTATATTTAATAGAAGAACTTGAAAAGTATGCAAACAAAGTTAATATAACAACAAATACAGGAAAGTATGGACATAAAGGCTTTGTAACAGACATATTAAAGCCAGAAGAGTATGATACAGTACTTTGTTGTGGTCCAGAAATTATGATGGCTAAGGTAATTGAAATGTGTAAAAAGACAAACACAAAAATATATGTTTCTATGGAAAAGCATATGGCTTGTGGAGTGGGAGCATGCTTAGTTTGTACATGTAAGACAAAAGATGGCTTTAAGAGAACTTGTAAAGATGGTCCAGTATTTGATGGATACTATGTTGAACTATAATCGAAAGGAGAAGAAGTTATGTTAAAGGTTAATATTAATGGAGTAGAATTTAAAAATCCAGTTATAGCAGCTTCAGGAACCTTTGGTTTTGGTGCAGAATATAACAATTTTTATGATGTTGGAATTTTAGGAGGAATATCTTCTAAAGGACTAACAATAAAGCCTAAAGAAGGAAATGCAGGTTTAAGAGTTTATGAAACACCATCAGGAATGATGAACTCAGTTGGGTTAAATAATCCAGGAATAGATAAATTTATAGAAGAAGAACTTCCAAAGATGATTGATTATGGGACAAATGTCCTTGCAAATGTTGGTGGAGGATGTTTTGAAGATTATGCAGAGGCTATAGAAAAATTAAATGATACAGATGTACATATAATTGAGCTTAACATTTCATGTCCAAATGTAAAATGTGGAGGAATGGCATATGGAATAAAGGCAGATGTAGCTTATGAATTTGTAAAAGAAATTAAGAAAATTTCAAAGAAGCCTTTAATGGTTAAGCTTTCACCAAATGCTGAAAATATAGTTGAAATGGCTTTAAAATGTGAAGAAGCTGGGGCAGATTCATTAAGTTTAATAAATACATTAAAGGGTATGGCAATAGATATTTATAAAAGAAAACCTGTTTTTGAAAATGTATATGCAGGTTTCTCAGGTCCTGCTGTAAAGCCAGTAGCTTTAAGAATGGTTCATGAAGTATCAAAGGCTGTAAGCATTCCAGTAGTAGGTTTAGGAGGAATAAGCACAGGAAAAGATGCAATAGAATTTATGATGGCAGGAGCTAGAGCTGTACAAATAGGAACAATAAACTTTGCAAATCCAATGGCAGGAAAGGAAATTGTAGAGGAAATGGAAGCCTTTTGTAAAGAACAAGGAATAAAAGATATTAATGAAATTGTAGGAATTATTTAAATTAAATATAATTGGAGGTAACTAAAAATGCAACAATATAAAAAAGAATTTATAGAATTTATGATTGAATGTGGAGTTTTAACTTTTGGAGACTTTATAACTAAGAGTGGAAGAAAAACACCATTCTTTGTTAACACAGGAAACTACAAAACAGGAAGTCAATTAAAAAGACTTGGAGAATTTTATGCAGCAGCAATAAAAGAAAACTTTAAAGAAGACTATAATATAGTATTTGGACCAGCTTATAAGGGAATTCCACTAAGTGTTACAGTAGCAATGGCTTTAAGTGATAAATATGGAATAGATGTAAGCTACTGCTCAAACAGAAAAGAAGTTAAAGACCATGGAGATACAGGAATACTTTTAGGAAGCAAATTAAATGATGGAGATAAAGTTTTAATAGTAGAAGATGTTACAACTTCAGGAAAATCAATATATGAAACTATGCCAATTTTAAAGGAACAAGCAAATGTTGATGTTGTTGGACTAATGATTTCAGTAAATAGAATGGAAAAAGGACAAGGAGAAGAATCTGCATTAAAAGAATTACAAGATAAGTATGGATTTAAAGCTTGTGCTATAGTTACAATGGAAGAAGTTATAGAATATCTTTATAATAAAGAAGTAAATGGAAAAGTAGTAATAAATGATGAAATAAAAGCTAGAATAGATGAATATTACAAACAATATGGAGCAAAATAGGTTTTAAATATTAGCTTTATTCAAAAATCTCAGTATTCTTATGTTATTCGGTTGCTCCGTCGACAGGCTCCAAGTCGCACCTTCATAAAATAAGAATATTAAGATTTTATTGAGCAAAGTAAATATTATAGGTCTATTAAAAAGATTAGCATTTTTTAAAAATCTTAGATTCCTTATGTTATTCAGTTGCTCCGGTCGACAGGCTCCAAGTCGCATCTTCATAAAATAAGGAATCTAAGATTTTATTGAGCAAAGTAAATATTATAGGCATAATTGAAAGTTTGGCTTCATTCAAAAATCTTAGTATCCTTATGTTATTCGGTTGCTCCGTCGACAGGCTCCAAGTCGCACCTTCATAAAATAAGGATACTAAGATTTTATTGTATTATTCTGCGTTTTTTGGAATATTAGAAAATTATAATAGAAAAACTTCTATGAGATAATTTAATAATATAAAAAAATGTGGTAAAATTAAATTGTAGTATAAAAATATAAAAAAGAATTGAGAAAGCAAAAGTTAAACCTAATAAATAGTATTGTTTATGATTTGTTTACAATGTATAATAGTTGTATAATGTTTATGATGTTGTAAATAGATAATTTGTATATTTCATAGGGGGATATTGTGAAAAATTATTATAAAGTACTAGGGATAGAAAAATCTGCATCTGAGACTGATATAAAAAAAGCATATGCAGTTATGGTAAGAAAATTTCCACCTGAAAAGGAAGGGGAAAAATTTGGGGAAATAAGTGAAGCATATAGCACATTAAGCAATAAGGAAAAAAGAGCTGAATATGATGAAGAAAATGGATTTGATGATATTTCACAAGAATTGTTTGATGAGGCTAAGGATTTCATAGATAAAAAAGAATATTTACCTGCTATAAAGAGTTTAAAGAAGTTTATACTTCTTAATCCAGAAAATATAGCAGCAAAAAAATATTTAAGTATTTGCCAATATCAAATTGAAGATTTTTCAGGAGTATATGAAAATACTAAATATATAATAGATAATGATAAGGCAAATGAATCCCAATTTGATAATTTTGTTACAGCTGCCATAAGGTTAAATAGATTTACTGAGGCTGAAAATTATTTGCTCAAAGCAGAGGAAAAGTTTAACTCAATTCATTTTTATATGGAAATGTGCTCACTGTATTCTAATAAAAATTTTAAAAATGAAAGTAAAATTAAAGAAATTTTAATAGAAAAAATTAATCCAAGGCTTGATAAAGAGGAACTAAGTTATCAGCAATATAATGATTTAGCTGTATATGCTTCTTCTTTAGAAGATGAAGATTTAATTAAACTCTATTTAGATAAACTTGTTGCCAGTGTAAAGGTTCAAGACTTTGATAAAGCTCTTAACATTTTAGAAGAATGTACAGATGCATCAATAATTCTTTGCAAATTTAAGCTTTTAAAGAGTTATGTAAGTGCAATGGAAGAACTTGTTAAGAGATTTATTTCATTGAAAAGTACTAATGAAAAGAAGTTAAGAACAATAAAAAGTCTTCAAAGAATCTTTAGTACCATAAGACCAATTCTTATGAACCCAGATATATGTTATGAGGTTAAATCTTATATAATTAATGTTTTAAGGATTGACTTAACAAGCAATGAGGAAAAAATTAATCAATTAAATGAAGAAAATTCAAAGCTTATTGAGTCAATGAGTCAAATGGCTATTAAGCAACCAAGTGTATTAAGAGATTCCATAGTTAAGGTTAAAAAGAATGATTTAGTTTATTTAAAAGTTAGAGATGTATTTAATAAATATTACAAAATAACTTCACCAAAGCCAGTGGAAACTGTAGAAAAGGAAACTAAAGAGGAAAAGGAAGAAGAATTACCAGTAATAGAAGAGAAACCCGATGAATCTCAAGAGACTTATAAAATGGAGGATGAAGGTTTCTTTGGAAAAATAAATGGGAAAATTAAAAATTTATTTGGTAAAGGTAAGAAATAATGAAAATATCTATAGATAAGGAACTAAAAGAATACTATAAAAAAAAGACATTAGAATATGAAAATGTTGATGATATTGGAGAAAGTATATTAAGTATTTTTGAAGAATTAAAAAATATTCAAAAAAAAGCAGTTATGCAAGGTGTAATGAAAGATGAGCAAGTTCAAAGTATTTATAGGCAAAAATTAGCGGATTTAGAAAGCAATGAAATAAAAAGTAGAAATGAGATTAAAGAGCTAAAGAAAACAGAAAGGCTATTTTTAACTAATATAATAAGAATACTTGATGAGCTTGAAAGATTAAAAGAATATGGGGATACAAGTGGCAATGAAAAACTATCTAAGACTCTAGAAAGAAATTTTAAGGCTATAAAAAAGCACATGCTAGAATTAGAATTATTAGAGATACCAGCAGTAGGACTATTATTTAATGAAAATTATCATGACTGTGTAGATGTAAAAAACAATCCTGAAAAAGAAGATTTTGAAGTTTTAGAGGTCTTAAGAAAGGGATATGTATATAAAGGCAAGGTAATTAGAGCCGCTGAAGTCATAATTAATAGAATTTAGAGGGGAGAGATATATTATGTCAAAGATAATAGGTATTGATTTAGGAACAACAACATCTGAAATAGCATATGTTAAAGATGGAGTTCCTGTTATAATAAGTAATGATAAATATGGATATGGAACTGTTATTCCATCAGTTGTAACAATTAAGGATAATGAAATTGTTGTTGGAAAAACTGCTAAAAGACAAATAGTTGCAAGAGCAGAATCAACAGTATGTGAAGTAAAAAGACTTATGGGTTCTGGCAAGAAAGTTGTGGTAAATGGAGTAGAATATCTTCCAGAACAAATTTCTGCTATGATATTAAAAACTTTAAAGGAAATAGCAGAAGAAGAGATAGGACCAGTTGATGAAGCTGTAATTACTGTGCCAGCTGCTTTTAATGATTTACAAAGAAATGCTACAAAAGATGCAGCTGAAATTGCAGGACTTAAAGTTGAAAGAATAATTAATGAGCCAACAGCTGCTGCACTTTCTTATGGAATTCAAAATTTCAATGAAGAATCAAAAATCCTTGTATACGATTTAGGTGGAGGAACTTTTGATTGTACTGTTTTAGAAATGTTTGAAGGTATTATTGATGTTAAGGCAAGTAGAGGAAATAATACTCTTGGTGGTAAGGATTTTGACGAAAGAGTAGAAGAATACATAAAGGATTATATTAAAAATAATACTTCAATTGATGTTGAAAATCTAAGCCTTAAGAGAAAAGGAGAAATTAAAGAAGCAGCAGAAACAGCTAAAAAGGATTTATCTGTAGAAGAATCAACAGAAATCGTATTAAACAATTTTGGAACAGATGAAAATGGAGATTCAATTGATATAGATTTAACATTAACAAGAGAAAAGTTCAATGAATTAACAAAGGATTTAATAGAAAAAACTGTTGATATAATTGATGAAACTCTTTTGGCATCAAATTTAACTTATGATGAAATAGATGTTGTTTTAGCTATTGGTGGTTCAAGTAGAATGATGTCAGTTCAAGAACTTTTATACAATAGATTTAATGATAAAGTTAAAAAAGGAGTAAATCCTGATGAAGCTGTTGCTTTAGGTGCTGCTGTTCAAGCTGCAATAAAAAATGATGATATAAGTAGTGAAAATGGACTTATAATAGCAGATGCTTGTAGTTATACTTTAGGAGTAGCAATGGTAGAAGATAAGTTTAGTCCTTTAATATTTAGAGATACAAAGCTTCCAGCTAAAGTATCACAAATATATAGTACTGTTTTAGATGACCAGACAGGGGTAGTTATTAAAGTTTATCAAGGACAAAATGAAAATGTCAATAATAATACATTTGTTGGAAAATTTGTTCTTGAGGATATTCCACCAGCTGAAGCAGGAAAAGAAAAGATAGAAATTACATTCCAATATGATTTAAATGGAATGCTTAATGTATCTGCTAAAATTTTAAGTACAGGTAAAGTTGAATCAAGGGTAATGTCTACTAATGGTTTAAAGAAAGAAGAAATTTCTGAACTTAAGAAATCTACATTTAAAGCACCTTCCACTAATGAGCTAACTTTAAAGTCAGAAAAGTCTGTTGAAAAACAAAAAAAGCAGCTTGATGATGATTCATGGATGGAATCAGGTCTTTATGATAAGGTAAAGGTATCTGTTACTTTAGCAAAAAACAAGCTTTCAACAGTAGATGATAAAACAAAAGAAAAAATAAATATTATAATTGAAGATATGAAAAAGGCTATAATAGATGGAAGAGGAGAAGAATTAGAAATTTTAGATGAAACCTTAACAGATCTATTATTTGAGTTAGAGTAGTATGGAAAAGTTAGAAAATATATCTAAAATGCTATATAATAATGCATTAAATGAAGCATGTAAAAAAAACATTACAAAAGCTTTAGAACTTCTAGAGTATGCCTATTTAATGGATAATGATGATATTGATATTATTAACTTATTAGGGTTATGCAATTATATGAAATGTGATTTTTCAAAGGCTAGTTTTTATTGGCATAAAAGTTATTCTAGCAAACCAAAGGATAATAGGGCAGAGGATTATCTTATTATATTAAATTCTCAAGAAATAGAAAAAATGATTGAGGATTATAACAATGCTTTGGAAGCTTTAAAAAATAATGACTTTAATTTAGCATTAAAAAATTTGAAGAAAGTAATTAGATATGATAATAAGTTTATTGAGCCATATATTATAATGGGACTTATTTATTTAAAAAAGAATTTGTATTATTCTAGTAAAAAAAGCTTTGAAAAAGCTATTAGACTTGATAAAGGAAATAAGAAGGTTATTGAATATTATATGATAGCAGCTGGAAGAGCTATTAAAGAAAAAGGAAAATAACTGCTTTAATTAGAAAATGTGAATTATTGCTTTATCTCTAAGCCTATTGGTGGGAGAGACAAAGTAATTATTTCACATTTTTTTATTATTAGGAAATTATATGAGCTACTAAGCTTAAGAATAGATTTTAACAAAAAACAAGTTTAAAAATTTAGTTAGAGAAGATTGAATATAACATGATAAAATGGTAATAAATTTTTAGAAAAATAAATATTATCTAAAAAGGAGGTGTATTTGTGAGAAAATTTTTATTTAAAACATTATTAGGTTTTGCTTTAATTTTTATAACATTTTTTGGAATAACAATGTTTTTAGAATATAAAAATAAAGATAAAATCAATAGTGAGGTAAATGTTAAAGTTGAAGTTATAGATGGAGAGATACAACTACCTAAAACTCCAGATAAGGTACAGGCAAATTATGAGTTTTCTAAAAGCTATTTTTATCTTGGATATGTGATAGCAATAATAATCCCTCTTTTATTTAAAGCCTATGGAGGGATTGAGGTTATAAAAAACAGAAATTTTAAACATAAATGGACTCAAGGACTTGCTTTATCTTTTTTATTTTTATTATTTAGTTGGATTTTAACCCTTCCTAAAAGCTTTTTTAGTGGATTTTATAGAGCGAGGCTTGTTGGATTAACCAATGAAAGCTTTTACAATTATATAACTAGTAATATTATTGATAATTCAATAGATATTATAACAACACTGCCTATTTTAATGATATTTTATTTAATATATTTAAAATTTGATAAGTGGTATTTTATAGTTGGCATAATAACAATAGGACTATATCTAGGAGGAAATTATCTTTATCCTTATTTAGATGAAATTCAAAATAATCTTTTACCAATGGAAGATGGAGTAATTAAAGAAAAGGTGCTTAAACTAGCAAGTGATGTAGGAATTGAAAATCTTGAGGTAATGGTGATTCCAAAAAGTGAAGAAACAAATTCTATTAATGCATATATGACTGGAATAGGAAAAAGCAGGAGAATTGTTTTTTGGGATACAACACTAAAACAACTTAATGAACAAGAAATAATATCAGTAGCAGCCCATGAAATGGGACATTACAAGTTAAAACATATACAAAAGTCTATGATGCTATCAATGCTAACAAGTTTTATGGCAGTAATTCTTTTAAATGCTATTATGGAAAAACGAGAAGGAAAAAACTATAGAAATATAGATAATCTTCCAAAGCTAATATTTATTTTAAATATAATCACATTATTTATCACTCCTATTGAACTTGCATATTCAAGAAAAATAGAAACTGAAGCTGATAAATTTGCAATAGAAAAAACGGGAGACTATTACACAAATGGAGC
>Ga0352976_1007953_pt1 | contig 13651 bp, 27 predicted proteins | sample Cowrumrumenfluid_FD_205949 | JGI IMG/M metagenome (GOLD analysis project Ga0352976, IMG submission 205949) | Metatranscriptome of Cow rumen microbial communities from the University of Illinois at Urbana-Champaign, USA - Cow X-1 rumen fluid... | ecosystem: Host-associated > Mammals > Digestive...
TGCATTGATGTGTGAGGTTGCTGATACACCAGGTTAAGTTGTTAGTAAAACACTAATCAAGAATCAGGTTTTTACACGGAGCAAGTCTATACAAGATATAGGCGAAGGGAGGACATTAAATGTCAAAAGTAAAAGTTCGTATCAAATTAAAAGCATTTGAACATAAAAGTTTAGATACTGCTTGTGCGAAAATTGTTGAAACAGTTAAGAGAAATGGTGGTAAAGTAAGTGGACCAATTCCACTACCTACTGAAATCGAAAAAATTACTATTTTAAGAGCTGTTCACAAATACAAAGATTCTCGTGAACAATTTGAAAAGAGAACACACAAAAGACTTATTGATGTTATTGATCCATCAAAGGAAACTATTGAAGCATTAGCTCATTTAGAAGTACCAAGTGGTGTTGATATCAAAATAGTTAAATAATTTATAGGAGGAATAGTATATGAAAGGAATCTTAGGTCGTAAAATTGGAATGACTCAAGTATTTACTGAATCTGGAAAATTAATTCCTGTAACTGCTGTTTATGTTGAACCTAATGTGGTAACACAAATAAAGACAAAAGAAAACGATGGTTATGAAGCAATTCAATTAGGATTCGATACAAAGAGAGAAAAGTTAGCGACTAAAGCTTCTGCTGGACATACAGCAAAAGCTAACACTACACCTAAGCGCTTCTTTAGAGAAATTAAAGGTGTAGATATCAATGATTATACTCTAGGTCAAGAGGTTAAGGCTGACATCTTTACTGCTGGAGAAGTTGTTGATGTAACTGGAACTACTAAAGGAAAAGGGTTCCAAGGTGTTATTAAAAGACATGGTCAATCAAGAGGACCTATGGGACATGGTTCACATTATCATAGAAGACCAGGTTCAATGGGAACAATGAGACCAATGCGTGTTTTCAAAGGTAAGAAATTACCAGGACATATGGGAACACTTACAGTAACAATTCAAAATCTTGAAGTTGTAGCTGTAGATATTGAAAATAATGTAATATTAATTAAAGGTAATGTACCTGGACCAAAGAAAGGTTTAGTAGTTATTAAATCTGCAGTAAAGGCTAATGGACAAGTAAATGAAATGGAAAATTTAATTAGTTATGTTACTGAAGAAATTGAAACACCTGAGACAACTGAAGTAGTAGAAGAAACTGAAGTAGTAGAAGAAACTGCTACAGAAGAAAACTAGGAGGTTATAACATATGAGTAAAATTAATGTGTTAAATGTTAAAGGTGAAAAAGTAAAAGATATTACATTATCAAAAGAAGTTTGGAATATTGAACCAAATGATACAGTTTTATATGATGCTATTATGTTAGCACAAAGTAATGCTAGACAAGGAACACATAGTGTTAAGAGTCGTGCTGATGTTTCTGGTGGTGGAAGAAAACCATGGAGACAAAAAGGTACTGGACGTGCTCGTCAAGGATCTACTCGTGCACCACATTGGTATCATGGTGGAGTAGCATTTGGCCCACAAACTGAAAAGAATTATGTTAAGAAAATGAATCGTAAAGAAAGAAGATTAGCATTAAAATCAGCTTTATCATATAAAGTATTAGATAATGAATTAATCGTTTTAGATTCATTAAAATTAGAGTCTAACAAGACTAAAGAAATTAAAGAAATTTTAGCAAACTTAAAAGTAGATAGAAACATCTTAATAGTTGTAGATGAATTAGATGACAATGTTGTGCTTGCAACACGTAATTTAAGTAATGTACTTTTATTAAGTGCTGATGAGATTAATACAATGGATATTGTATCAGCTCATGCATTAATCGCTACTGAAGATGCTATTAAATCAGTAGAGGAGGCTTTAAAATAATGAATAATTATAGAGATATCATTAAAAAACCAATAATTACTGAAAAAAGTGCAGCTTTAGCTGATAAAAACGTTATTGTATTTAGCGTTGATCCAAAAGCAAATAAAACACAAATTAAACAAGCAGTAGAAGCTATTTTCAATGTTAAAGTTGAAAGTGTTAATACTTTAAATGCTCCTACTAAGAAAAAAAGAGTTGGACGTTATACTGGACGTACTAATAAAAGAAAGAAAGCTATCGTTAAGTTAGCTGAAGGAAGTTCAATTGAACTTAACTAATCTAAAGGAGGATTATACATATGGCAATCAAAAGTTATAAGTCAACAACTAATGGTAGACGTGGTATGACTACTTTAGATAATAGTGAATTAACTAAAGTAAAACCAGAGAAATCATTGTTAATGACTCTAAAGAAAAATGGTGGTCGTAATAATCAAGGTAGAATTACTGTAAGACACCAAGGTGGTGGCGAAAAGAGAAAATATCGTGTTATTGATTTTAAAAGAGATAAAGATGGTATTGTTGGTACAGTAGCTAGTATTGAATACGATCCAAATAGAACATCAAATATTGCTCTTATTAATTATGCAGATGGAGAAAAAAGATATATTATCGCTCCAAAAGGTTTAAAAGTAGGAGATAAAATAGAAAGTGGAGAAACTGCTGATATTAAAGTTGGTAATAATCTACCACTTGCAAACATTCCTGAAGGTACTGTAGTTCACAATGTTGAACTTAAAGCTGGTAAGGGTGGACAATTAGCTCGTTCAGCTGGTTCAAGTGTACAAATATTAGGACGTGAAGGAAGATATACATTACTTCGTTTAACAAGTGGTGAAGTTCGTAAAGTATTAAGTACTTGTAGAGCTACTGTTGGTGAAGTAGGAAATGAAGATTTTGAATTAGTAAATTTAGGAAAAGCTGGTCGTAAGAGACATATGGGTATTAGACCTACAGTTCGTGGTTCTGTTATGAACCCTAATGATCACCCACATGGTGGTGGTGAAGGTCGTGCTCCTATCGGACGTAAAGGACCTGTTACACCTTGGGGTAAACCTGCACTTGGTTACAAAACTCGTAAAGGTAAAAAACAATCAGACAAACTTATTGTTCGTCGTCGTAAAGTTAAATAGGGAAAGGATGTTATAAATGGCAAGAAGTCTTAAAAAAGGACCTTTCGCAGATGCAAGTCTAATGGCAAAGGTTAAGAAAAACAATAGTGCTGAGAAAAAAGAAGTTATTAAAACTTGGTCACGCCGTTCAACAATATTCCCAGAATTTATAGGTAATACATTCGCTGTACATAATGGTAAAGAATTTATTCCAGTATATGTAACAGAAGATATGGTAGGACACAAATTAGGTGAATTTGTTCCAACTCGTAAATTTGGTGGTCATGGCGATGACAAAAATAATAAATAATTGGAGTTAAGGAAGGAGGACTAAAATGGAAGCAAGAGCGATTGCAAAGGGAGTTAGAATCCCACCTCGTAAAGCCCGTTTAGTTATAGATTTAATACGTGGTAAAGACGTAGTAGAAGCAGATAAAATTTTAAATAATTTAAATAAAGAAGCTGCAAGATTAATACGTAAAGTCTTAACTTCAGCTGTAGCTAATGCTGAAAATAACAATGGTTTAGATAAATCTAAACTATATGTTAAAGAAGCATATATTAATGAAGGTCAAACCTTAAAAAGAATGAAATTTGGTTCACGTGGACGCGTAGATCCAATCAAAAAAAGAACAAGTCACATTACTGTAGTAGTAAGTGAAAGAAACTAAGTAAAGGAGGAACACTTGTGGGTCAAAAAGTTAGTCCAATAGGACTTAGAATTGGTGTTAATAAAACTTGGGAATCTAAATGGTATGCAGATAACAAGAATTTTGCAGAATATCTAAAAAAAGATAATATGATTCGTAAGTTTTTAGCAAAAAAACTAAAAGATGCTTCAGTTTCTAGTGTTTTAATTGAAAGAAATGCTAAAAAGACTGATGTTATCATTAATACTGCTAAACCAGGTGTTGTAATTGGTCACGGTGGAGATGAGATTGAAAAATTAAAAGCAGAATTATCTAAGTTAGTTAATGAAAATGTTCAAATCTCTATTAAAGAAGTTAAGAACCCTGATTTAGATGCTGCTTTAGTAGCAGAAAATATTGCTAAACAAATTGAAGGACGTGTGTCTTTCAGAATTGCTCAAAAAAGAGCTGTTAGAAATACAATGAAGGCTGGAGCTAAAGGTATTAAAACTGCAGTATCTGGTCGATTAGGCGGAGCTGATATGGCTCGTACTGAAGGTTATATAGAAGGAATTATTCCACTACATACTTTAAGAGCTGATGTAGATTATGCACATAAAGAAGCAAATACAGCTTATGGTAAAATTGGTGTTAAAGTATGGATTTGTAAAGGTGAAATACTTCCTGAAAAAAATAAGGGAGGTAATGTAGATGGCAGTAATTCCAAAAAGAACTAAATTCCGTAATCCACACCGTCTTCCTTATGATGGAAAAGCAAGAGGTAATACTGAATTACATTTCGGTGAATACGGTTTAATGGCAATGGAAGGTGCTTGGATAACTGAAAGACAAATCGAAGCAGCCAGAGTTGCTATGACACGTTATATGAAACGTGGAGGAAAAGTTTGGATAAACATTTTCCCACACTTATCTTTAACAAAGAAACCACTAGAAACTCGTCAAGGTAAAGGTAAAGGTTCTCATGATGCATGGGTTGCAGTAGTAAAAGAAGGAAAGATTATGTTTGAAATTGCAGAAGTTAGCGAAGAAGTAGCTCGTGAAGCTTTAAGATTAGCAATGCATAAACTTCCTGTTAAATGTAAATTTGTAAAGAAAGAAAGCGGTGAATCTAATGACTAATCAAGAAATTAGAAAGTTATCAAACGAAGAAATAATCGCAAAAATTGAAGAGAGTAAAGAAGAATTATTTAACTTAAGATTTTCACAAACTACAGGTAATCTAGAGAAACCTTCAAGAATTAGAGAATTAAGAAAGTTAGTTGCACGTATGAAAACTGTATTACGTGAAAGAGAACTAGCTGACAAAAAATAGGAGGATTTTATGGCTGAAAAAAGAATGCGTGAAATGGTTGGTAAAGTAGTAAGTGATGTTAACGATAAAACTATTACAGTTTTAGTTGAAACTTATAAAAATGCCAAAATATATGGAAAAAGAGTTAAATATTCTAAAAAATATACTGTACATGATGAGAAAAATATCGCTAAGAAAGGTGATATTGTGAGAATAGTTCAAACAAGACCATTATCTAAAACAAAACATTTCCGTTTAGTGGAAGTTGTAGAAGAAGCAGTTATTTTATAATTGCAAATAGAGTGACGAAGGAGGATTAATATATGATTCAACAAGAAAGCCGTTTGAAAGTTGCTGACAACTCAGGAGCAAAAGAATTATTAGTAATTCGTGTTCTTGGTGGTAGTAAAGTAAAATTTGGTAATATTGGAGATATAGTGGTTGCTAGTGTTAAAAGTGCAACACCTAACGGAACTGTTAAAAAAGGTAAAGTTGTTAAAGCAGTTATCGTTAGATCTAAATTTGGTCTAAGAAGAGAAGATGGATCTTATATTAAATTTGATGATAACGCTGCTGTTATTATTAAAGATGATAAGAGTCCTGTAGGAACTCGTATATTTGGACCAGTAGCACGTGAATTACGTGATAAAGAATTTAATAAAATTATATCACTTGCTAAAGAAGTGTTATAGAAGTTTGGAGGAATGAAAATGAACTTTAAAACTGGAGATAAAGTAGTTGTCATTTCTGGTAAAGATAAAGGTAAGGAAGGAAAAATTACTCACGTTTTAAGAAAAGAAAATAGAGTAGTTGTTGAAGGTGTTAACGTTGTTAAAAAGCATGTTAAACCAAATGGTCAAGGTGCTGGATGCATTATGGATATGGAAGCTCCAATCCATGCATCTAACGTAATGATCGTTGATCCTAAAACTGGAAAACGTACTAGAATAGGACATTCTATAGATAAAAAAGGCAATAAGATTAGAGTTAGTAAAAAATCTAATTCAAGCCTTAATTAATTGGAAGGAGGGTATATATGAACCGCCTAAAGACAAAATATGATACAGAAATCGTACCAAGTTTAAAAGAAAAGTATAATTATAAAAATGTTATGGAAGTACCAAAGCTTGAGAAAATAGTTGTAAATATTGGATGTGGAGATGCATCTAGTAATTCAAAATTATTAGAAGCAGCTATGAATGACTTAAAAACTATTACAGGTCAACAACCAGTAGCAACTAAAGCTAAAAAATCAATTGCAGGTTTCAAATTAAGAGAAGGTCAAGCAATTGGTTGCAAGGTTACTTTACGTGGGGAAAATATGTATAACTTCTTAGATAAATTAATTAGTATTACATTACCACGTGTAAGAGACTTTAGAGGTATATCTAATAAAGCATTTGATGGTAGAGGAAACTATACATTAGGACTTACTGAACAATTAATATTCTCAGAAATTGAATACGATAATGTAGTTAAGGTTAGAGGTATGGATATTGTATTTGTTACAACAGCAAAGACTAATGATGAAGCTTTAGACCTACTTAAAGGTTTCGGTATGCCATTTAAGAAATAATAAATATTAGGAGGAAATTATGGCTAAGAAAAGCATGAAGATTAAAGCTAGTCGTGAACCTAAATTTGAAGTACGTAGATATACTCGTTGCAGTCGTTGTGGTAGACCACATGCTGTATTAAAGAAATACGGAATTTGTAGAATTTGTTTCAGAGAACTAGCTTACAAAGGACAAATCCCAGGAATGAAAAAATCTAGTTGGTAGAAGGAGGGAAGTATATGATAACAGATCCAATCGCAGATATGCTTACAAGAATTCGTAATGCAAATCAAATGCGTTATAAAGAAGTTGAAGTTCCAGCTTCAAAAATTAAAAATGAGATAGCTAGAATATTAAAAGAAGAAGGTTTTATAGCTGATTATAAATTAGTTGAAAACAATGTTCAAAATACTTTAGTTTTATCTTTAAAATATGGGGAAAATAAAGAACGTGTAATTACAGGTTTAAAGAGAATTTCAAAACCAGGATTACGTGTTTATGTTAAAGCTGAAGATGTTCCACGTGTATTAAATGGGTTAGGTATTGCTATTATATCTACCTCAAAAGGTCTTATGAAAGATAAAGATGCTAGAGAACAATCATTAGGTGGAGAAGTTTTAGCTTACATTTGGTAGAAAGGATGATTTTATGAGTCGTGTTGGAAATAGAGTATTAATTATACCAACAGGTGTAACTGTATCAGTAGATGGTAATAAAGTTACAGTAAAAGGTCCTAAAGGAGAACTTTCTACTGAAATTAATGAACATATTACTGTTGAAGTAAATGGTACAGAAGTTAAATTAAATAGAGAAAATGATTTATTTAAAAAAGATCACGGTACAGCAAATGCTAACATAAAAAATATGATTGATGGTGTTACAAAAGGATTTGAGAAGAAACTTGAATCTGTAGGTGTTGGTTACCGTTTCCAAGTAAAAGGAAAACAATTAGTAGTAACAGCTGGATATTCTCATCCAGTAAACGTTGAAATACCAGAAGGTATTACAGTTGAATCTCCAAGCAATACTGAATTATTCGTAAGAGGTATTGATAAGAAAAAAGTTGGAGACTTTGCAGCTGAAATTAGAGATATAAGAAGACCTGAACCATATAAAGGAAAAGGAATTCGTTATAGCGATGAACATATTCGTCGTAAAGAAGGAAAGAAAGCTTCTTAATATAGAGTAAAGGAGAGTAACTATGATTAAAAAAGTAGTTCGTAATGATGCACGTCAAGCAAGACATAAACGTGTAAGAACTAAAGTTTCAGGTACAAGTCAAGTACCAAGATTAAATGTATTTAGATCAAATAGTAACATTTTTGCTCAAATCATCGACGATGAAGCTGGAGTTACTTTAGTTAGTGCCTCTTCTATAGACAAAGAGTTGAAGCTTACTAATGGTGGCAACGTTGAAGCAGCAACTAAAGTAGGAGAATTAATAGCAAAAAGAGCAAAAAAAGCAAAAATAACAAAAGTAGTTTTTGATAGAGGTGGATACCAATATCATGGTCGTGTACAAGCATTAGCTGAGGCAGCACGCGAAAACGGACTAGAATTCTAAAAGGAGGATAACGATGGAAGAAAAAATCGAAAAGGTTGAAACTGTTGAAACTTCTGAAAAAGAAGTAAATGAAACAGATACTAAAAAAGTTGATAGACCAAGACGTCAATCAAAAGAAAAACGTCAAAGAGAACCAAGACAAAGACAACCAAAACTTTATGAAGAAGAAGTTATATCTATCGGCCGTGTTACAAAAGTAACAAAAGGTGGACGTCATTTCCGTTTCTCAGCTGTTGTAGTAGTTGGAGATAGAAAAGGTAAAGTTGGACTTGGTACAGGTAAAGCAAACGAAGTACCAGATGCAATTAAGAAAGCTTCTCAAGCTGCTACTAAAAATGTAGTAAGAGTTTCTATAGTAGATGAAAGAACTATACCACATGAAGCAACTGGAGTATGCGGAGCTAGTAAAGTTATGTTAAAACCTGCTGCTAAAGGTACTGGATTAAAAGCTGGTGGACCAGTTCGTTCAGTATTAGAAATGGCTGGTGTAAAAGATATATTATCTAAATCATTAGGATCAAATACAAAAATTAATATGGCATATGCAACCCTTAGTGCACTTAAATCACAAAGAACAGTTGAGCAAGTAGCTAAACTACGTGGTAAGAAAGTTGAGGATTTGATATAATATGAAATTACATTCAATTATTCAACCTGAAGGTGCTGTACGTGCTCCTAAAAGATTAGGACGTGGAACTTCATCTGGAACAGGAAAAACATCTGGAAAAGGACATAAGGGACAAAATGCTAGAAGTGGTGGAGGAGTTAGACCTGGTTTTGAAGGTGGACAATTACCATTATTCAGAAGATTACCAAAAAGAGGTTTCTCTAACGCTAAATTTAAAGTAGAATATGCTACAATTAATGTAAGTGATTTAGATAAATTTGAAGATGGAGCAGTAGTAACTCCAGAATTATTAAAAGAAATGGGAATAGTTAAAAAACAATTAGCTGGTATTAAAGTATTAGGTAATGGTGAATTAACTAAGAAATTAACTGTTAAAGCAAGTAAATTTTCTGCTAAAGCAGTTGAAAAGATAGAAAAAATGGGTGGAAAAGCAGAGGAGGTTTAATATGTTTGCAACATTTAAGCAACTGTTTAATCCTAAAAATAAAGATATTCGTAGAAGAATATTATTCACTTTTGCTGCCCTATTTGTATTCAAAATAGGAACAACTATTGTTGTTCCTGGTGTTAAATTAGACACAAATAATTTAAAATTTTTAGAAATTGTAAATGCTATGAGTGGGGGAGCTTTTGAGAATGCATCAATATTTGCATTAGGAGTCATGCCATATATTACGGCATCGATTATTGTCCAATTACTTAGTATGGACATTATTCCATATTTTTCTGAGTTAACAAAGCAAGGTGGAGTTGGAAGAAATAAATTGAACCAAATAACACGCGTTATGGGTATTGTTCTTGCTTTTTTCCAAGGTTATGTATATTCGCTTACGTATATTAAAAATGGAACTGCAGTTGATTATATATTATATTCATTAGTATTAACAGCTGGTACAGCATTAGTTATGTGGTTAGGTGATCAAATAACTAAAAAAGGCGTAGGTAATGGTACATCTATGGTAATTATGGCAGGTATCATAACTACATTACCTGGAATGTTTGTTAATTTATGGAAAGAATTAATTACAAAGAGTAATGGTTTTATGGGAATTTTAACATTTAGTGTATTTGTTATTGTATTTTTGGCTATTATAATAGGAGTTATCTTTGAGGAATGTGCTGAAAGACGTATACCTATTCAATATGCTAATAAATCAACAAGTACATTGGGTAAGCAAAGTTATATTCCATTTAAATTAAATGGAGCTGGTGTAATGCCTGTTATCTTTGCTTCAGCTGTAATGTCTATTCCACAAATTATTGCTCAATTTGTAAATAAAGCAAGTTTCTCAATATTTGTATCAAAGTATCTTATATATACTTCCACTACTGGATTTATACTATATATGTTACTTATAGTGGGTTTTGCATATTTATATACTTTTATGCAATTAAAACCTTCAGAATTATCTGATAATTTAAATAAGAATGGTGGATATATTCCTGGTATAAGACCAGGAGATGACACTGTAAAGTATATTAAAATGATATTGAATAGAATTACTATTGTTGGTGCGGTATTCTTAGCAGTACTTGCTGGTTTACCAATACTGTTCAGTAAATTTTCTACTTTAAAAACAAGTATTTCAATAAGTGGAACAGGTTTATTAATCGTTGTCGGAGTTGCTTTAGAGACATATAAGCAACTGGAAAGTCAATTAGTTAGTAGAACATACACTAAAGGAAGAAAAGGAAGAAGAAGATAAATGAAAAGTATTATTTTTATAGCACCACCAGCTGCTGGTAAGGGAACACAAGCAAAAATGGTTGAGGAAAAGTATGGCATTCCACATATTTCAACTGGTGATTTACTTAGAGCGGCTAGAGATGGTAATGATGAACGTTCTAAAATCATTTGCGAAATGCAAGATAATGGAAAATTAGTTCCAAATGAATTAGTTCTAGAATTATTAAAAGAACGTTTAGAACAATTTGATTGTAAAAATGGTTATATATTAGATGGGTTTCCTCGTAATCTTCAACAAGCAAAAGAATATGAAGAGATTTTATCTGATATAGGCATGGAGCTTGGTAATGTTATATTTATTGATTTAAGTCGTGAAATAGCTGAAAAAAGGATAAGTGGTCGTTTATCTTGCCCAAGTTGTGGTGCAGTATATAACTCTTCAATCGAGGGCGCAATGCCAAAAATAGAAAATATTTGTGATAATTGTAATACTGCTTTAGTTCATCGTAAAGATGATGATGTTGCTACATACGGTGTTAGATATCAAACATATGAAACTGATACTATGCCTTTGTTAGATTATTACAACTTAAAAAATGTTTTGTATCGCATTGATGGAAACAAAACAATGGATGAAATTTTTAAAGAAATTACAACAATTATTGATAGTAACAATTAATTATAGATATAATATGTGAGCTGGAGTATATATTTTGACAATATATACTCTAGCTCGAGATTATACTATAAAATAAATTACTGATATCTTATATTTATGCTTGCTATGATATCAAAAATAATCAATCTACTTTGAACATATATGGTATTATTATAAAAATATGAACAATATTCATGAAGAGGTGATGATATGGCAAAAAACAATGTTATCGAAATGGAAGGTAAAGTACTTGAAGTATTACCAGGCTATAAATTTAAAGTTGAATTGGCAAATAAGCATGTAATTACGGCGCAAGTTTCAGGTAAAATGCGAATGAACATGATTCGAATTTTAGCTGGTGATACAGTAATGGTTGAATTATCAACTTATGACTTAACACTTGGTCGTATAACCTATAGAAAGTAGGAGGGATTTTAATGAAAGTTAGACCATCAGTAAAACCAATATGTGACAAATGTAAAGTCACAAAAAGAAAAGGGAAAGTAGTAGTTATTTGCGAAAACCCAAAACATAAACAAAGACAAGGTTAATTTAGGAGGTGTTTTATGGCTCGTATTAAAGGTGTAGATATACCAAATAATAAGAGAATAGAAATAGCTTTAACTTATATTTATGGTATAGGTAGAAGTTTATCAAATAAAATTTTAGCAGATGCTAAAGTAGATATTAATAAAAGAGCAGGAGAATTATCAAATGATGAATTAAATGCTATTCGTGATGAAGTTAACAAATACATGACTGAAGGAGATTTACGTCGTGAAGTTAATATGAACATCAAAACTAAGATGGAAATTAATTCTTATCAAGGAACTCGCCATAAAAGAGGTTTACCTGTAAGAGGACAAAGAACTAATAGAAACGCTCGTACTCGTAAAGGTAGAGGAAAAGTAGTTGCTAATAAGAAGAAATAGTTTTAACTAAAAGGAGGTAAATAAAATGGCATATAAGGCTAGAAAAAGAAAAGTAAAAAAGACTGTACCAGAAGGTAAAGCTTATATACATTCAACATTCAACAACACAATTGTTACAATTACTGATAATGATGGTAATGCAATTAGTTGGGCTTCAGCAGGAACTTTAGGATTTAAAGGTTCTAAAAAATCAACTCCATTTGCTGCTGGTATGTCAGCAGAAGCTGCTGGAAAAGCTGCATATGATATGGGTATGAAAAAAGTTGAAGTATTTGTAAAAGGTTTAGGGACAGGAAGAGAGACAGCTATTCGTTCACTTCAAACAGCAGGTTTAGAGATTGCATCTATAACTGATGTTACACCAATACCACATAATGGATGTCGTCCACCAAAACGTCCACGTGGATAATTTAGAAAAGGAGTGGGGAAATGTTAAATTTTGAGAAACCAATATACAAAATAACTGAGTATGTTGAAAATAAAAATTATGGAAAATTTGAATTAGAACCTTTAGAAAGAGGTTTTGGTACTACACTAGGAAATTCATTAAGAAGAGTAATGTTATCAAGCATGCCAGGTAGCGCTATAGTTGCTGTTAAAATAGATGGTGTTATGCATGAATTTCAAACAATGGATGGAATAGTTGAAGATGTTACAACAATTATATTAAATTTAAAAAATGTAGTTGTAAAAAATAATTCTCAAGAAAATCAAATATTGAAATTATATTCTGATAAAGAAGGTGTTGTTACTGCAGCAGATATCGAAACTAATAGTGATGTTGAAATAATTTCTAAGGATCAAGAAATTGCTACTATAGCAAAAGGTGGAAAACTTGATATGGAATTAATCGTTGCTAATGGTAGAGGATATGTACCTTCAACAGATAATAAGTCATTTGTTGAAAATGAGAAAAAAGGGTTCATTCCAATTGATGCACTTTACTCACCAATTGAAAGAGTTAGTTATGAAGTAGAAAATGCTCGTGTTGGACAAGATGCTAATTATGATAAGTTAATCATGGAAGTATTTACAAATGGTTCTATCAGACCTGAAGAAGCAATGGCTTTAGCTTCTAAAATAATGATTGAGCATTTAAATATTGTAACTAATTTGAGTGAAATATCAGATATTACTGGTATAATGAATGCAAAACAAGAAGATAGTAAATTGAAGAAATTAGAAACTTCTATTGATGATTTGGATTTCTCTGTTAGAGCATATAATTGTTTAAAGAGAGCAGGAATCAATACATTGGGTGATTTAACATCTAAATCAGAATTAGAAATGATGAGAATTCGTAATTTAGGTAAGAAGTCTTTAAAAGAAGTAATTGACAAAATTAAAGAAATGGGACTTAAATTCCGCGAAAACGATTAATAGTTAGGAGGAATATTATGGCTTACAGAAAATTAGGACGTACTAATAAACATAGAAAGAGTATGTTAGCTAATCTATCAAGAGATGTTATTAATAATGAAAGAATTGAAACAACTGAAACAAGAGCAAAAGAAGTTCGTAAATTTGTTGATAAATTAATTACTTATGGTAAAGATGGATCATTAGTTTCAAGAAGAAAGGCTTTAGCTTTCTTACATAATGATGCTGATACTGTTAAGAAGATTTTTGATGAATTAGCTCCACGTTATGCTAATCGCAATGGTGGATATACAAGAATATTAAAATTATCTGAACGTCGTGGGGACGATGCTTTAATGGTAATTTTAGAATTAGTTGAAG